>JAEIGA010020193.1_pt1 | contig 10153 bp, 6 predicted proteins | sample 9270691 | NCBI WGS metagenome assembly JAEIGA01 (sample SAMN17057246, study PRJNA624740) | gut metagenome | biome: biome; isolation source: fecal sample | host: Bos grunniens | place: China: Xizang | collected 2019
AGACACATTCCCTGCTGACCGAGTACGAGCAAATTCTCTCCACTCAGCATGCCACCATGGCAGACAACTGCATACGCACATGGTTCTTTGTGCGCGATGATGATACCCAGTACAACGGACTCGTGGTGGCGCGACGCAACTATTTCAACTACATAGGCCTGACGGCAGACACGCACTACATATCCTCTACCGGTATCGGCGGCAACCCCTCCGACCCTAAGGCGCTTGTACAATTAGGGGCGTATGCCGTGACTGGTTTCCAACCCGAGCAGCAACGCTATCTATATGCTCCAACGCACCTGAACCGCACCAGCGACTATGGCGTCACCTTCGAGCGTGGCACACTGATGCAGTATGGCGACCGCGACCATGTCTACATATCCGGCACGGCAAGCATAGACAATCGTGGAGAGGTGGTGCACGTAGGAGATATCCGCAAGCAGACCCTGCGTATGTGGGAGAACGTGGAGAAACTTCTGGAGGAAGCAGATATGACCATGGAGCACTGCGCACAGATTATCGTCTACCTGCGCGATACGGCCGACTACGAGGTGGTAAGACGTATGTTTCAAGAACGCTTCCCAAGCATCCCCACCGTTATTACCCTTGCTCCTGTATGTCGTCCCACATGGTTAATAGAGATGGAATGTATTGCTATTAAGGAGAATAGTAATCCGCGGTTTTCGGCCTTCTAGGGTCAAGTAAATTATTACTACATTTGTGCGTTAATTATGAAGATTTTTGGCATAGGCATGAATTACCGCGATCATGCCGAGGAAATGAAGGTCAAGGCACCTGGCAGAAATGTTCAGGAAGATGTTATATATAAAGAACCAGTGGTGTTTACCAAGTGCGATAGTGCCCTGGTTACTAGGGGAAAACCATTCTTTATTCCAGATTATACAGAAGAGTGTGAGTACGAGGCAGAGCTTGTGGTAAGAATATGCCGTATGGGACGAAGCATTAGCGAACGCTTTGCGCATCGGTACTATGATGCTGTTACTGTTGGAGTGGATTTTACTGCGCGAGACCTGCAGCGCCGTTTAAGGGAAAAAGGCTTGCCTTGGGATTTGGCAAAAGGATTTGACGGGAGCGCCGTGATAGGTGATTTTCGTGATTTCAACGGAGGATCCGTGCTACAGTTGCCAGGAGCATCCTCACGCAACGAAGAACATAATGTGGCGCAGGTGTTGAAACAAGGTCTTGGATTCCGACTGGATATTAACGGGAAGACCGTGCAGAGTGGAGTAAGCACGGATATGATACATTCTGTGGATCAAATAGTAAGTTATATAAGCAGATTCTTTACTCTAAAGACTGGTGATTTGATATTTACCGGCACACCAGCAGGAGTAGGACAGGTTCATATTGATGACCACATTACAGGATGGTTGGATGAAGAAAAGGTGCTGGAGTTTAATGTAAAATAAACAATAGTATAAGGACGAGGAATATTTCTTGGATATTCACAGAAATTCCAGGTGCATATGAGATACTTAAACAAACATTTCGTATATATGATGTTTGCCTTTATGGCAACACTGTCCGGATATTCTCAAGAGAAGGTTACTTTTCTTGATTGGGATGTTATAGCTATGGATACGCTATGCCCCGTATACTCGGAGGCAGTTCCTTTGGAAAGTGATTATCGCAGCAATACTTATAGCGTTTGTCTGGAGTATCCTACGTGGGAGAAACTTTCTGGCAGGGAAACAGAATTGGCAGTGCGATACGCCCATGTTATCAAGGATTCAATAGAATTATCTCATTATGTGAGCGTGAATAGGGGGGAGGGTGTCCTGAACTATAGTTTTGTGCCCATAGTGAGACGAAACGGAAAATTTCAAAAACTGACTAGTGCAAAGATTGTTATTAATGCCATTCCAGCTTCAGCAGAAAGTAGAGTTAAAACAGCTGTAGTGCAACGCTATGCCAAATCTTCAGTCTTGTCCTCTGGCTTGTGGAAGAAGGTTCATATAACAAAAGATGGAGTGTATCGCCTGACACCACGTCTTTTGGCGGAAATGGGATTTAGGAATCCGGATAATGTACACCTTTATGGCTACGGAGGACATCAGCAATCAGAACTGCTTGATGCAGAAAAGGATTATGATGATTTGGAGGAGGTTCCTTTGTACGAGACAGAAGATGGCTCATTGCTTTTTTGGGGTAATGGCTTGGTTCATTGGAATGGTTTGAACAGGGTGTTCAATGCCTATGCTACTCAGGCGACATACTTCCTGACTGAAGGGGAGAAACGTAAGGAAATGTCTGCCGAGGTTCCCTATACGGGAGCGATAAGCCAAACTATAAGTACGCGTTTGGGACATGTGTTGTATGAAGTCGATGACTATGCATGGTTCCGAGGTGGGCGCAATTTGGTGGAAAGCACTTTGTTTTCGGGAGCTCATACAAGGAACTATACGCTCTCTGGTGTTAACAGCATAGGAAACGAAAAACTGACAGTGGTGTTTACTGGTAACGATGTCGCGACTCCACTTTCAATTAGGGTAAATGGAGTAGATGTGGCATCAAAGATGATATCTGCTCCAGGCAGTTATATGTACTACTCCGAGGGCAAGTATCCCAATCTGGATGTCTCACAATGTAGTACTGGTGGACAGACGTGGAAGGTTACCTTATCCACGCAAGGTGTTTTTTCTACAGATAACCGCGTTCAGGGGCGTCTGGACTACATAGCAATGAACTACACTGCTCCCTTGGAGTTGCAGGATGGCTATGTGCTTTTTGGTGGAGGATACTCTGGTACAGGCAAGGGGGCAGGCTCTTCTCCCAGCATAGCAGAAAGATATACTGGTCCTGCCAAATTCTGTGCTATAGGTTCAGAGGTGTCAGATAGGGTGAAGGTGATGCGGTTGGCAACAAGAGGTAAACCTTCTGTACTGATCCCGACAGAACGGGAGGCTGACGGTTTGTCGTTCTCCTGTGCTGATGGAACGGAACTTTTTGTAGCTTTTGATCCTTCTTACGCATTTCCCGAACCGGTAGTTGGAGATAACGTGGAAAACCAGAATCTCCATGCAATGGAGAATGTTGACATGGTTATAATTATCCCTGCCAGTAACAAGCTGCTGGCACAGGCGCAGCGTCTGGCGGATGCACACAGGCAATATAGCGGTCTGGAGTGTGCAGTGGTGAGGGCGGACCAGATATATAACGAGTTTTCTTCGGGTACTCCAGATGCCACGGCATATCGTCGTTTTTTAAAGATGTTATATGATCGTGGGGCTGAATCGGGCAAGGCGCCACGCTATCTGTTGCTTATGGGCGATTGTGCATGGGACAATAGGATGAAATCCACAATGTGGCGCACATATTCACCAGATAACTATCTGTTGTGCTATCAAAGTGAGAATAGTTACAGTGACACGCAATCCTATTGTTGGGAGGATTACTTTGGACTGATGGATGACGGTGAGGGAGGCAGCCCATACCGGGATGTGTCAGATATAGGAATAGGACGTTTCCCTGTAACGACAGAGGCTCAGGCGCGAATTATGGTGGATAAGACAATTGCTCACCTTCAGCGTGCCAATGCCGGAGAGTGGTGCAACACGGTAGTTGTGCTTGGCGATGATGGGGATAATAATACCCATATGATAGACGCAAACAGAGTGGCCATTACCATAGAGGAAACTGCGCCAGACATAAATGTGCGCAGGATTATGTGGGACAATTATGTAAGAACAAATCAGGGCTTGTATTATTCCTATCCCGATATACGTGAACTTATAGACAGGCAGATAAAGGATGGAGCCATGATGTTTAATTATACAGGACATGGCGCAACATATTTGATGAGTCATGAACGTGTTATTACGTTGGATGACATGAAGAGATGGAAGTCCGACCGTTTGCCATTGTGGTTTGTGGCGGCATGTGATATTACTCCCTTTGAAAGCCAGGAGGATAATTTGGGAGAGGCTGCAGTACTGAACGAGGGTGGGGGTGCCGTTGCCTTTATAGGCACAGCACGTACAGTGTACAGCATGCAGAATTATGCTCTGAACAGAGCTTTTTCCGAATATTTATTCCGGTACGATAACTCTGGCAGAAGAAATTCTGTTGGCGAAGCCTTGAGACTGGCAAAGGGAAGCATGGTAAGTAATAATAGTGATGGCGGTCAACCCCAAAACAAGCTGCAGTATGCGCTATTGGGAGATCCTGCCCTTATGTTTGGCAGCCAAGAGTCAAAGGTAGTATTGGATAGTATCAACGGCAATCCTGTGAATGGAAAACAGAAACTGAGTGCCGGTAGCCGTGTGAGGTTGAGTGGCCATGTGGAGAATCATGAAGGCAAGATGGATGAGACATTCAATGGCAAACTGTATTTTAGGATATATGATAGCCAGGCAATGTTGACTACTAGGGGAAATGCTGGGGATACTCCATTTTCATACATGGATTGGAACAAGGAAATCAACAATGGTGTGGATAGCGTCAAAGGTGGAAAGTTCTCTGTCTTGTTTATAGTCCCCAAGAGCATTAACTATAGTGATGAGAATGGCAGAATTGTATTCTATGCCATCAATGAGACTTCTGTCGAAGAGGCAAATGGCAGTTCAGAGGAGTTCTTGGTAGGAGGAATCGATGACAACGTGACAAATGATACCATAGGACCGGAGATTTTTATGTATCTTAATGACAGTGAGTTTGTGGATGGTGACGCAGTGAATGCCAACCCCGTGTTTGTGGCAGAACTTTATGACGAATCGGGAATTCAGTACAATGGTAATGGCATAGGGCATGAGTTGCAACTATGTGTGGATGGAGATCCCAAACGTACATATAACCTCAACTCTAGTTATTCATCTGTTAATGGAAACTTTACTCGAGGTAACGTATATTTTTCTGGAATGGAAGATCTTGCACCAGGTGCACATTGGCTTACTTTCAGGGCATGGGATATGATGAATAATACATCTTCCCAAAGTATGCGTTTTGTGGTTGGAAAGAATCTTGAACCGGAGGTGTTGTCGCTCATGCTTGAGTCTGATGTTGTCTCCGGACAGACAAATTTTCACGTTGGGTACGATTTTCCAGGCCTGGAATGCATCTTTACTCTGGAAATTTTCTCCACATCAGGTACGGTGCAATGGAAGCAGGAAATAAAGACGTCCTCAAAAACTGGGGTTGTCACCATCCCCTGGGATGGCCGTAATGGTGATGGCGCTTGGTTGAACAATGATATATATATATGCCGTGTTACAGCATCTTATGAGGGGGGCAAGAAGAGTCATAAGGAAAAGAAATTCATACTCAAGAACAATAAATAACCACCACGATTAGTTATAGTATACGTATGAAAAGAAGTTTCGCATATTTGATAGTTGCTATTCTGGCAGTAACAGCAATGGCACAGAATACAGATTTGAGTGAGAGATTTAATCCAGAGATATATGGTGTCACCTCACTGGCTATAGCGCCTGATGCTCGTGCTGGCGCAATGGGTGATATGGGTGTGGCAACTGATGCAGATGCGAACAGCCAGTATTGGAACTGTGCCAAGTACCCATGGAACATAGCGCGCGCTGGAGTGAGTGCCTCATATACTCCATGGCTGCGTAAGATAACAACGGGTATCAATCTAGCAAACCTTTCTGGCTTCTACCGCATAGGAGATTATTCTGCACTAAGTGCGTCACTTCGTTATTTTGGCATGGGCGAGGTGACAACTACTGCAGGAGACTATAGTTTCAGTCCTTACGAAATGGCTGTTGATGTGGCATACAGCCGTTTGCTTACACAAACTTTCTCCATGGGCGTGGCTATGCGCTTTATTTTGTCCAATATGAACTATGATCCTGCTCAGGATGCTGCTTTGGGCAAGGCTTTTGCTGCAGACATATCAATGTATCGACAGGGATATTTCTATGCAGGTAATAGAGAGTGCAGTATGTCGTGGGGCATATCCCTGTCCAATATAGGCACTAAAATCAATATGGGCAACAGTACGCATGCTGAGTTTTTGCCAACGATGTTGCGTTTAGGCATAAACATGACGGTGCCCATCAATGAATACAATAAATTTTCATTTGGTGCAGAAGTTTATAGGTTGTGTATCCCAACAAAGCCTGTTCAGGGAGAGGAAGAGTCTCCTGAGGATTATGAGAAACGTTTAGAGGAGGATTATTATTCTGTCAGCTCCATTGCCGGTATCTTCAAGAGTTTTGCTGATGCTCCTGGTGGTTTCAAAGAGGAAATGCAGGAACTTCGCTGGAGTTTTGGCGCAGAATACACTTACAATGATCGCTTTATGCTTAGGGCAGGTTATCATTATGAGGATCCTCATAAGGGAAATCGTCAGTATTTTACAGTGGGAGCTGGTTTCCATATGAGTGTTTTTACAGTGGATGCAGCTTATTGTATAGCCACGGCACAAGGCAATCCCCTGGACCAGACAATGCGCTTCTCATTAGGATTCGATCTTGATGGAATGAAGGACCTGTTTGGCCGCAAGCGCTAATCTTTTCAATTGGATAATTAAGACTATTTTTATGAGATTACTGTATACAGTGTTGGTTTTCCTGGCGATAACAGCATTGAGTAGCTGTACATCCGAGTCACCTGAAGTTGAGGCGTCTCTAATGTTGAAGAAATCCAGGTCGCATCTTAATGCAGGTTCCTATGAAGCTGCACGTGATACAATTCTGAGTATGCGCAAGCAATACCCAACAGCATTGGAGAGTCGTGCTCAAGGTATACTGCTTCTTGACAGCGTAGAACTGTTAGCAGCACGTGATAGCATGGCATATGCTGATGGTGAGGAGTGGAAACGTCTTTCGGTCAAGGTGCAGTTTTTTGAACGTAAATTACAGGAAGACATAAAGAAGTTAGTGAAGTAGCTCATTATGCGTAATCTGACAGATAATGATTTGCGTCAGCTGCTTGACAAGCCAATGTTCCGTCGTATCTCTGAAACGGCCGACGAACTTGGGTTGGAATGTTATGTAGTTGGAGGATATGTGCGTGACTTGTTTTTGGAGCGCATGTCTAAGGACATAGATTGTGTGGTAGTTGATCCTGTAATAGCAAACGGACAATCGCAGGAAGAACAGACGTTAGGTCCAGGTATACGTCTGGCAAAAGCCTTGGGACGTAAACTTGGACGAGGTGCTCACGTATCGGTATTCAAGAACTTTGGAACCGCACAGGTCAAATGGCATGGTGAGGAGGTGGAATTCGTGGGAGCAAGGCGTGAAAGCTATTCTCGCAACAGCCGTAAGCCTATTGTCGAGGATGGTACACTAGAGGACGACCTTGATCGTCGTGATTTTACAATTAATGCCCTTGCCATACAGTTGAATGCAGCTTCTTTCGGTTGTTTGATAGACCGTTTTGATGGACTGTGGGATATGGAGGATGGACTGATTGCTACACCATTGGATCCGGATGTAACCTTCAGCGATGATCCGTTGCGCATGATGCGTTGTATCCGATTTGCCACGCAGTTGAACTTTCGTATAGAGGATGAGACACAGGAGGCTTTGTGCAGAAATGCGGAAAGGATAAAGATTATCTCTCAGGAGCGTATTATAGACGAATTGAACAAGATCATGCTTTCCCCTGCTCCAAGTATTGGTTTCATCGAGTTGGAACGCTGTGGTTTGCTTGAACTTATACTGCCCGAGATTTCTGCTCTCCGTGGAACGGAAAGCAGAAACGGACGAGCTCATAAGGATAATTTCTATCATACGCTGGAGGTACTGGATAATATAGCACGAACTACTGTATCCAGGGGCGCCGATGCTTTATTCTTAAGGTGGGCAGCGCTGCTTCATGATATAGGTAAACCTCGCACCAAGAGATGGGAAGAACCGCATGGATGGACTTTCCATAACCATAACTATATAGGTCAGAAGATGATCCTTCCCTTGTTCAGACGAATGAAGCTGCCATTGGACGAACGTATGCACTATGTGGAGAAACTCGTGGGCATGCATATGCGTCCACAGGTGATTGCTGACGAGGAGGTGACGGATTCTGCTGTCAGAAGGATGCTCTTCGAAGCCGGAGAGGATATAGATGACCTGATGACTCTCTGCGAAGCGGACATTACCTCCAGGAATCAAGCGCGTAAACAGCGTTTTCTGGACAATTTCCGGTTGGTGCGGGAAAAGATTGTTGATCTGCAGGCACGCGACAATTATCGCACATGGACCAATCCCATTACCGGAGAGGAGATAATGTGCGTTTTTAACCTGCCTCCCTGTAGAGAGGTGGGTGTGCTGAAACAGGCAGTAAAGGATGCTATATGGGAGTCCCGTATCCCTTCTGACCATGACTCTGCATTTGCTTTCATGATGGAGGAGGCTAAACGTATGGGACTGCTTAAACAATAAGTTCTATAGGAAAATACATCTTTTTTAATATACAGAATAAGTATTTTCTTGGTAGTTTGCGTCCTTTGTCGTAACTTTGAAACCAGAAACGACTAACGATACATTACACACTAGGTATGGGTGGTTTTTTTGGCACAGTGTCGCAGCAACCATGTGTTGCAGACCTTTTTTATGGTACTGATTACCAGTCTCACCTTGGCACACGCCGTGGAGGCATGGCCACATTTTGCACAGAGCGTGGTTTTTATAGAAGCATTCACAATCTGGAAAATACATATTTCCGTACTAGATTTGAGTCGGAACTGGACCGCTTCGTGGGTAATAGCGGCATAGGTGTGATTTCAGACACCGATGCGCAGCCAATGCTGATAAATTGCCATCTAGGGCGATTTGCCGTTGTTACTGTGGCACGTATAAATAACATAGGGGAATTGGCACAGGAAATGCTGGATGCAGGTATGCATCTGAGCGAATTCTCCAGTGGAAGAATCAATCCGACGGAACTTATCGGTCTCCTTATAGTCCGTGGCAAGACCTTTGTTGATGGAATAGAAAATGTATTCCGTAAGGTTAAGGGGTCCTGTTCTTTGCTCCTGCTTACAGAAGATGGCGTCATCGCAGCTCGCGATTCGTGGGGACGTACTCCAATTGTAGTAGGCAAGAAAGATGGTGCAATGGCTGTGACATCGGAAAGTACGGCATTCCCCAATCTTGGTTATGAAACTCTGCACTACATAGGTCCGGGTGAGATTATCCGTATTCAGGCAGATGGCATGCAACAACTGCGTAAACCCAACAAGGGTATGCAGATTTGTTCTTTCCTGTGGGTTTATTACGGATTCCCCACAAGCTGTTACGAAGGTCGCAATGCCGAGGTTGTCCGTAGGGAGTGTGGACGTGAAATGGGGGCAGAGGATACTGTTGAGGTGGATTGTGCCTGTGGAATCCCCGACTCAGGGATTGGTATGGCTGTAGGCTATGCTGAGGGGCATAATGTGCCATACGCACGTGCTATTGCCAAATATACTCCCACGTGGCCACGCAGTTTTACTCCACCAAATCAGGAAATGCGTGCATTGGTGGCAAAGATGAAACTTATTGCCAACAGAGATATTCTGCTTGACAAGCGCGTATTGTTCTGCGACGATTCTATTGTCCGTGGTACACAGCTTCGTGACCATACCCAGGCTCTGCACGACTTAGGTGCGAAGGAGGCCCACATGCGTATAGCTTGTCCTCCGCTTATTTTCGGTTGTCCATTTGTCAATTTCAGCGCCAGTAAGAACGAATTGGAGTTGATAACCAGGCGTATCATTGCAGATCTTGAAGGGGATATGAACAAGAATGTAGATGCTTACACCAAGACTGACTCTCCGGAATATACCAGGATGGTATCGGAAATAGCAGAGCGATTACACCTTGATTCACTAAAATTTGCTAAACTGGAAACACTGGTGCGTGCCATTGGTCTTCCAAAAGAGCGTATTTGCACCCACTGCTTTGATGGCAGCAGTTTCTATACGCTTGAACAGGAAAACCCGTCTATAGAAGATCAGAGATTGGATTTGACGTACTAAAATGATCTTGCCGGTAAATAAAATTATGTACATAACAAATAAAAGGAGTTCTAAAAAGAACTCCTTTTATTTGTTGTACGCCTGATAGGACTCGAACCTACACGCATCGCTGCACCAGATCCTAAGTCTGGCGTGTCTACCAATTCCACCACAAGCGCAACTTAGATAATGCAAAGGTACGAATAAGTGCGTGATTTTCCAAATTTATTTAAG
>JAEIGA010020194.1_pt1 | contig 10153 bp, 20 predicted proteins | sample 9270691 | NCBI WGS metagenome assembly JAEIGA01 (sample SAMN17057246, study PRJNA624740) | gut metagenome | biome: biome; isolation source: fecal sample | host: Bos grunniens | place: China: Xizang | collected 2019
CATGTAGTCATTTACTGCTACTTGCCACTCTTCGGTGCGCTGAGTCATTTCGCCATATTGTTTACCCCAATAATCTGCGGTCGCAGCAGCATCTGTTTGAACAGCTACATTATAAAGATTAGAATATGTTTGGAATACTCCACCTTCGCCTAAGTAATGTTCATAAATCTAATCGCATCTTTGATTATATTCTTCTAGGCTTATTGCCCCTTCTTCATAATATAATGACCATTGTTCTGCTAAGGCCTCAGTCATTTCTTGCTGGGCTTGAAGATATTTCTCAGTATATTCCTATTGACCTTCTAAAGATAAATTATATAATCTATTTTCAGCATCTTCAACACCTTGCTGAGCATCATTAACAGCGTCCTAATCGGCTGTATATACATAACCAAAATTACCTTCACTATCTCGCTGCATACGAACAGTAGATTTGGCATTCTACGCCTCTTCAAGAGCGATTTCGGCAAGTAATAAGTCATATTTAGCCTATTGAATTTCAAGTTCGTAATTACTTAATTGATTATTTTCCTATAAAGCTTTTGTTTCAGCAACAAAATTCTACATTTTTTGTTTAGCCACTTTATTATCAGTCTCATCAATTTTTTGACTTGCTTGTCTAATTAATTTATTAGTTTCATAAATTTGATTTGTTTTAGTTAAATATTCTTCTTGGCGAGTATTTAATCTATCAAATTCATCCATTAAGAAATCAAAGCCCATTCCATCGGTTAAAGATTTTTCTAATGTGTCTTTAATTTTAGCCATATTATTATCAATAGTGGCTCTCATAGCTTCTGCCCATTCTTCAGTTAAGGATAATACTTGTTCTTGTGCTTCATCAGTAGCATCTACAATAGCATCCCATTGCTCTTGCCAGAATTTAACACTTTCCTCATCACCAGAACGAATAGCATTATTAAGTTCTTTTTCAACATCTGCTTTTTGATTAAGCATTACATCATAATACTCTTTTGCAACATCTAATCTATCTCTAAGAGTATCTGCTCTACCACCAAGGAAATCTCCCATAGCTTCATAATCTTTGGTTTTGCCTAAAATATCCATTAAATTTAAATAATGGTCAAATACGCCAGTAAGATGTTCCATATGGTCAGTATAATCTGCAAGTTCTTCAGCGCCAGCAGCAAGAGTGTCTTCATAGAAATGAAGCATTTGTTTATCTAATTCAACTAATGCTTCAAGATTTTCGTAATATCCATCTTGAACCTTTTTAAGACCATCAATATAATCAGCCTAAGAAATTTGACCTGCTTCATATTGTTTCTTTAATTCATCTTCCTAAGCCCCATATGTTTCCAATTTATTTCTATATCCATCAGATTGGTCATAACCATCTGGGTTATACATTAAGGCTGCGGTTTCAGCAGATTTAAAGAAGTCATCAGACCATTTATTCATTAAATAATCCAATTTCTTTAAAGAAGTTTCTTCAATTTCAAGTTTTAATTCAAGTTTATAATCTAATTTTTCATAGAATAAATCTTGTTTTTCATCTTTCTTTTCTTGCTGAGTTTGTTCTGTTTCCTCATATTCTTCTTTGGTAGTATCATATTGAGTAATAGCCTCTTTTAAAGCAGTAATTTTTTCTTGTAAATTATCGATTTGTTCTTGTTCTGCTTCATCCACTTCTGCCCCGGCCGCTTCAATTAGATTATTTAGTTGAGTATATAAAGGAAGTAGTTGTTCTTCATAATTTACAATATTTAATTTTTCATCATAAATAAATGAAACTCCTGCCTCTTTTGCCGCTTTGTCTAAAGCTGCTTTATCTATTTTTAAATATTCTAAAGCTTTTGCTTTTTTCTTTTCTAATAAAGCGACTTCTTTGTCTAAAAGAGCAATTTGCTTATCCATCTCTTTGATGCGAGCTGCTCCATATAAACGATCAGCTGCACGAGAAGCATCATCATAGGCATCAGTTACATCATCAAGCTAATCAGTAATTTCTTTATATCTATCTAATACATCAGAATCTTTTACCTTTTTAGGTGGTTTACCTTTAGATTTTCCTCCGCCTCCACCCTTTTTACCTCCGGCAGGTTTTCCTCCGCTATTAGAAGAAGAATAATTATTCATTTTAGCACTATTAATCTTAGTTAAAGACCTAATCTTAGGAGTGCCATCGGCAGATAAAGCTGGAACTACAAAGTTTTGTTCTTGCTCTCCCATATAAACTTGCTCTTCATGAGTAGTCATTTCTTTAATATATGGATATTGGCTACCATTACCAGTTTCAACATAATCTATAACGGGATCGTCTGTATAAACTTTTTTACCATACATAGGAGCAGTACGTTTTTCGTTCTGCATTACAAATTCTGGTTCATATCCTAAACTATTGAAATACGCCTAAGCCTAATCAACAGTCATACCAGCCGCATCTACTATTCCTTGAGCTGCAGTATGAAAATCGCCTGTTTCTAATTCAGCCCCAACTTTAATATCAGTATCAAATTCTAATAGTTGGTTATGTAAATCTTGAATTTCTTGCTTTACATTAGAAAAATCTGTTTCTCCAGTTACAGTTAAAAGAATATCTTCTGCTAACGCAGCTTTTAAGGCTTGAATGGCTTTTTCATCGCCAGTAGCAGCTTTAGCAATTTCATCCAAATGATTTTCAACAAATTTGCTTGAAATCATTTCTTTTTCTACTCCAAGAACATCGCTTAAAGCCTACTTAGTACCATTCATAGCTTTACTATACTCAGCACTAGCTTTATCACTTTTCTTTAAAACAGAATTCCAATCTTCAAAATTTTCAGCTAAAGTTTCGATACCTTTATTCATTCTAGAAACTGAAATAGATACTGCGGCCGCCGCTTCAGCATTTTCATCTAAAGAATCATCTAAAATTTCTGATTCGTCTGCTACTTCCATTAAATGCTATGCATATTCATGCATTTCCTATCCAGCGCTTTCGTCCATACCATATTGACTTGCCGCTTCAGCAAAAGTATCTCCCATTCCTTCCATCTGCCCAGCAGCATTCATCTCACGAAGAGCAGAAGTTACTTCTTCAATCTTAATTTTACCTTCATCATAAGCCTAAATAGTTTCTTTAAATTTATTAGTATTTTCAGTATTCCATTCAATAAATTGTGTATCTTGAGTTAGTTGTTCCGTTTCTTCTGTTGATAATTTTTTATCCTCACCGCTATAAGCAGACGCAATAGTAGAAAAAGCTTGATCGCTCTATTTCTATCTAAGTTCTTCGTCTTCAATATTGTTAAAAACCTAAGAAAATATTCCATTCTATAAATTATCTAAATTAATAAGAGATTCATCACTCAGCTCATCAAGAACGCCTTTATTTTCAAAAGTTAATTTTTCTTTAAGATTAGTTTTTATACCTCCAACTATTGCTTTCTATAAATTATCAACTGAGTTTGCCTCTCCCATGGTATTATAGAATTCTTCTTCAGTAAAAGCTAATTCTTTACCTTCAGATTCAATACGAATTTTTCCTCCACTTTGCCCTACATATTTAGCATCAGGTCCAAGATTTTTTAATTCCATAAATTTTTCAATTTCTGCCTATTGTTTAGAATCAAAAAATTTACCATTATTAACCCAATCGCCAAAATAATCTTTATATTCTTGGTTAGAATTTTCTTCAAAATCTTCATAAGATTCATAACCAGCGATCTACAAAGCTTCTTCCTAAGTGCGATTTGTACCAATATAATTTAATTGATTATCAAATTTAGCGGATTCAAGAGTGTCCAATGAGCGCTATTTAGCATTAATTTCTTTAATATTGTTCTCATTAGCTTCTGCCATAGCCAATATCTATTCGCCTATTGCTTCAGTAAAATTATCTCCATAAATTTCTTTACCAAAATCATAAGCACCAGAACGAGTAAATATATCTTGACCATATTCCAAATTGCCAGTGCGTTCAATCATTTTGTCATATACATCGTTTACAGACATACCAGCAGGCAATATATCGAGCCCTGTATGTTCCATGTTTGTATATTTGGTCTATTTTATTTCTTCTTCTTGTTCTCTAATCTAAGCCCCTACATATACGTTAGAAGCAATAGTAGCTTTCTTTTCTTGCTATTTTTCAAAAGCTTTAACAGTATCTTCATTCAAATAAAGTAAGCCATTTTCATCAATCTAAAGACCTTCAGCTAATTCTGGAAATTGATCTATTAACTCATAAATCTAAGTATTTGTTTTGGCTATTTCTTCTCGCCATTCTGCCGTTCCTTCTTTAAGACTTTGGATTTTCTCATAAGAAGATTCTAAATTATCTAAGGCTGTTTTAGTTTCATTAATAGAGTTGGTTAAATCATCAAAAGAAGTTTTTGCTTTTTCCGTTTCTTCTTTTAATCTATTTAATTTAGCTTCTGGAGTAGAATTTTTAATAGCCTCAAAAGCTTTAACTAATAAATACACTACTGCTATAACAGCCGCTATTCCTAAAGCTATTGGTCCAAGGGTTCCTAATAATCCTTGTCCTGCTGTAGCAGCTGCTGTCATCGCTTTGACCTATCCCCACAACATTTTAGTTAAAAATCCTGAAGCGGCTCCCTATCTAGTAGTAGCTAATGTATTTAAATCAGTTAATTTTAAATTTAATAAATCTATACCATTTTTAATTGCTTTAACCGCTATTTCACCAATTTCAGATTTTTTTAACATATCATATCCCATAGCTAAAGAAGGAATGGCCATAGCTAATGAGGTAGTAATTTGTAAAGCTTTTTCTCCAGTAGATAAATCACTATTATTTAACGTATCAAAAGCAGATTTCAAAGAAGATAATCCTACAGCGATTGAAGATATACCCTAAGAAGCCTAAACAACAGATTTTCCTAGTTGATTAATAGAATCTTTAAAGTTGTGTACAGCTCTCTAAGTTCTTAAATACTATTCATTCAAGGTGCCATTTGCTCTTGCTTCTCTTAGTGTATGGTCTCCTAACCTAAAGAGAGTATTACTATAATTTTCAGCCAATTCATCGCTAATTTCGAAATCTTTTTTTAATTGCTCCAAAGCTTCAGATTGAGCCTAGGCCTAATAACCAAAATCTGAAGATAAATCTTCTGAAGTAATTAATTCATTAACTTTTTGTTTATACTCTTCAAAAGTAATACTACCTTCTCTCAAAGCTAATCTTAATTCTTTGACCTCTTTAGCAGTCGTTTTTAATCCTATCGCTCTGAGTGCGGTTTCTAAATTTCTTGCCCCTTTACTAAAATCATTAGTTTTAACATTAGCTTCAGTAAAAGAAGTACTTAAATCTTGTAAAAACTAATTAGCAGCTAAACCTTTTTGCTAAAATTCCTATATTTCTTTTGAAGCCATGGCTAATTTTTTAAGATCATCTTCTGATGCTCCCTATCTACGCAGTTCTTTTCGTAAATCTTGCTAAGCACTAGACGCTGCGTCACTAGCCTAATCTTTTTCTCTCGCTACTCTGATGGCCTATTCAGCATAAGCATCATTAATCTATAATAAATTATTTAATTGTTCCTAAGATTCTTGGGTCAAACCTATAGAAGCTTTTCTAATTTCTTCTTGAAGTTTTAGTCTTTTCTATAATATAGAAGCTTCCATATCGCCAGCAGAAGTACCAGTATTAAATTGTATATTGGTAGCAATACTTAAAGCTTTTTTCTATAATTTTTCACTTTCACTCTAAGTAATTCCCATTAAAGACTTAATATTAAAAGCCATTCGTTCAACAGCGCCAGCTAACTGTTCACTAAATACTTTCGTTCCTATTACTCCTAATAAACTTAAAACTCCTGGTAACCCTCCAAGAGCGTCAGTTAAATTAGCGACACCACTCAATACATCTTCCAACAGATTAAGAAAAGTAATAAAGAAATCAGGGTCAAGAATACTATCATAAATATCTTGTGCAGCAGCCTTAACTCTATCTCTTGCCGCCTACCAAGATTCTGCATAAATATCGGCCTGTTCCTGTAAAGTACCTTCAGAATTTCTAGACAATTCTAAATTCTCTTGCATGAAATCCCAGTTATCCATAAGGGAAACAAGTTGGTTATATTGACGAACACCAGCTACTGTCTGGGCTAATGCTACCTATTGGTCTTTACTTAAAGTTTCCCATTTAGCACCCATTTCATTTAAGATGCTATCCATATTCTTTAATTCGCCATTCTATTCAAAAATAGAAATTCCAACTTTTTCAAGAGCTTTAGAATATTTATTTAATGTAGTACCATCATCTAATGTTTCGCCAAGATTCAAACCTTGAATACGAGCAAAGATAGTTTTTAACGCAGTACCTACTACATCTTCACTTTGACGTGTAGTCGCTGTAATAGTTGCAAGAGCACTCGCAGCATATTCATAGCTTAAACCAATCATTTCAGCAATAGAAGCAAATTTTTCCAGACCGCCAGCGATTTCGTCTGAGCTAGAAGCGGTAGCCGCACCAAGCGCAGTCATTACATCAGCATAATATTCTAAATTTTCTCCACCTTTAGCGAAGTTATTCCAAACCGCAGTTAATTGATCTGATACAATTTCAGCACTCTATCCAGAAGCATGAGCCATTTTAATTGTAATGTCAGCTCTATCCTATACTTCTTGATCACTTAAACCCTGTTGATAGTAAATCAAAGAAGCTTTAGTATATTGAGTTGTGGTTGCACTTAAAGCCTTTGCAGCCTTATTAGCACGATCGGCAAATGCCGCCATCTCATCTGCACTTGCATTAGTAACAATTCTAATATCATTAAGAGATTGATCTAAATCTCTTGCATATCCCATTGCCTATTGCAGACTTCCCATAAATCCATGTAAAACACTTGAAGATAATTGCCATCTAGCTGTATTCTTCATAGTTGTCCACATTTCACTCACTAATTGATTAGTTCGTCTTAAAGGAACATCTGCCGCTACAATAGATTGAGTTAAAGACATAAAAGCTTTCTAGCCTTCAGGCCCTAATTTATCTAATTTTTTACCTAAATCTTCAATTTTTAATCCTGCCTTATTTAAACCCTCTGAAAATTTAGTAAGGTCTAAATTGCCTGTTTTTACATTCATAGACTGATTTAATACAGTCTGTAATTTAGAAGCAGCTACTTGAGCTTCCATTAAATCTTTAGTTAAAGTTTTTCCTGCGTTAACATTACTTGCCGCACTAGTTTTAACTAAATTATTTAATGTATGCTATAAATCTTGAATTTGAGCTTTTGCCTTTCCGGTATCGGCATTAAACGCCAAATTCACATTTAACTATTTCGCCATTATTTTGCTCCTTTCTCTCCGAATTATATTTTTTATTTTGCAAAATAAAAAAATGGAGATAAGAGTAATATACTCTTATCTCCATTACTCCTATCAGTTATTAAAAAACTGATAGATAGATAAATTTAATTAGCCCAATTTATGAAGCACGGTCTTTAAGAATGCCATGTTCTCAGGGTCGGCAAGTTTCTTTTGAATTTCAGTAGCATCAAGATTTAAAGTATTATAATCAGTAGAAATAGCGTCCATAATACCTAATACAGAATTGCGATATGTATAAACCGCATTAACACTATCTTCAATACCACATAATACTTCTGCATATTCACCTTCTGGAATAGCTTTAATGATTTCACTCATTAGTCCATTAGAAATTACTAAATCATATAGTTTTACTGGGTCTTCCTTTTGCTTTTCGGTAAATGTGATATTAGTATAATGGAATAAAATTTCCAAAGTAGTAAACACGCTTACTTTAACAGGATTAGCAAAATTATTATCATCAGCAGATAAATTAATTACATTACTAATCATTTCTAATTTTTCATTAATAGGTAAATATTGTTTTACTTCAATTTCTTGTTCATTGAATAAAACTGTTTTAATTTGATTATTGGCTTTAAGACCAAGTTTTGTAAATGCTAATTTTGCCATTTATATCGCTCCTTTTTCTCTTTTTAGTATAGCATAAATTTTTGGATTAGTCAAATTATAAATTAAATATTTTATTAAATGTTTGTTGAATTTCTCTATTTGTCTATCTAGTAATTTCTTCAGAAATATGATGTTCTTCTTCAGTAAAAAATTTGGATAATTCTTTACCTATTTCCTATATATTGTTTTTATCTAATATATTATATAATTGCTAAAACCTGTCTCTCAATAATGAGAAACGTGCAAAATTGACTGTTGCATCTCGCTATCCTTTTTTAATTTTAAAATATTTAACCTAAATATTACCAATATCACCTGCTTTATAGAAAGGAGAAGCATATCCCCCTCCGCCACCCAACCTTTTTCTAAACTCAGCATATTCAGGAACTCCAAATTTGGACAACTCTCCTTGGCGCTATCTTAAATACTCATAAATTTCAGCATCTTTTGCATCATAAAAAATATTTGTGTATTGACGCCCAGTTTCTAAACTTTTCTATTTTAAGTAATTTGGTTTTAATCTAAAAATTTGTTGCCAAATTTCTTCTTCATTAATTAATTCACTATTTTCTAAAAATTCTTTGCTTTGTAATAGCTCTCTATCTATTTTATAAGCCAAAGAAAAGGGATTGGAAATTGTTCCACCACCATAAGCACTTAAAGTTAAATAAGGAGATAAAAATTTTTCATCTACCGAATATGTTTTATCATCTATTGTAATAATAAATTTAGTAGAAATTTTTGCACCAATTAATGCTTCTCTTATTTCTAATAACAAAGAATGACCTTTTTGCATAGTCTAAATCATTTGCTAAGTAGTTCTTTTGCCTTCCGTTAAACTTTTATTAGTAATACCCTCAATCTCTTTAGCTCTTTCTCCTTGTTTGGGAGACATAATAGAATTTCTCATTTTAGACAACACACTGTTATTTTTAATATAGCTATTAGAAACCATATCAAATTCCAAACAATAAGACATTACTTTCGATTTTAGAGGCTAAATTACTAATTCATGAAAATCTTGACTAGTTTCCTAATTTAATTCTAACACTCCTGAACGATATAACTCCATTACTTCTGCTACTTCCACAAAATTTTCAGGAATAGAACCCGACACTTTAGCTTTAGAATTTATTATCATAATAACTTATCACCTTTTCCACATACAAAAATAAGGGAGAGATATTTCTATCTCTCCCATAAGTTTTTTTAATTTTATTATTAGCCAAAGATGATATCGTGATCTTCACTGTGAACAGTGGATTTACGATAGAGTTCCTGACTAGAAGCATCCTTAATAACTTGGATAGCTGCTAATACTTTCTTAGACTTGTCAAAACGAGTATAGTCAGGGAAAGCGTCAAGAGTGAATGTAAATGTAGAAGGGTCACCAGAAGATGCCATAGAGAATGTAAAGTTAGACTGTACTTTACAATTAGGAATAATAAATTCAGCAGGCATATCTACACCATTTGTATCACGGAATAATGTAGAAGCTTCTAAGTAGTAGTTACCACCGAATTTATCAGCTGTAATTTCAATCTGAACTGCATCGCTTTCACGAGGTGTGTAATAATCTACAATTACACTATCAAAATCAAGTTCTGTCCAACTATCTACATCATATTGAGCATCAGCATTTAAAATATCATAAATATCATGTTCTTCTAAAGTAAAATAGAATCCTTCTTCTACGCTACCTACAGAGCCAGCTTCATGAACGGGAATATAAGGTTCAGAAACGATTTCATCATTTTTAACAAGCATAACAAATGCAAAGTTACCAAGATTAGAATCGCCATCAGCTGTATGAGGAGCATAAGGTTCTTGAGATAAAGGAATTCTACCTTCTACAATAGCAGATCTATCTACTCTTTCTGTAATATGCTGATAAATAGGTTTGCCAGCGCCAGCTTCGATTAAACCTGCACCAGAAAGGATCATGAAACCTTCGGGAGAGATAAGAGCATCTTCCATTGTGAAAGTTACTGTTCTTTCACCTTCCCACGCCATTAAACGAGCATTACCACGGCCACCCTGTGCGTATACAGTAGTAGCAGAACCTTCCATGCTGGAAGTTTTTAAAGTGTCAAAATAAAGAACGGGTTCGTCTTTATAGAAAATTTTATTACCAATTTTCTGAGGAGCTTTTGCTTTTAATACAACATCGCAAATCTCGCGTACACCAAATTTCATAGGTTATTTTCCTCCTTAATTTTTAATGAATGTTTTTCATCCA
>JAEIGA010020195.1_pt1 | contig 10153 bp, 8 predicted proteins | sample 9270691 | NCBI WGS metagenome assembly JAEIGA01 (sample SAMN17057246, study PRJNA624740) | gut metagenome | biome: biome; isolation source: fecal sample | host: Bos grunniens | place: China: Xizang | collected 2019
TTAGGCGTTTAGGCGACCCACGGTGATTTGGTTATTTGGTGAGTCGAATTCATTGTTTAATTGTTAGTTTATTTCTGAGGCGTGACCGCCCGTGGTCTCGTGAACGGAAGGGGCCCGCGACGTAGTCGTGGGAGGGATAGGTTGGCTTGCCAACCGTACCTAAAGAAATAAAGCTAACAATTAAATAAACAAGTTAAGTTTAATTAATTTAATCTACCTTATATGGAAAGTAGTCTAGTATCGCACTCTCTGCAATTGACACAATAGTATAATCATAAAGAGTATCCTTCAAACCCTCTCTTAGGCGAGCAAGTGCGGTGTCGATGGTGTCGGCATGCACAAGCATTAGTTGTGGAGTTTTCTTTTCTACACCTTTTTCTTCGTCTAGAGTGATGATATTGATTTTACAGTTGTACCATCTGTCATAAGCATCCACTTCAGAAGTGAAGATTTCGATAATTCTAGAACGTTTAATGTTTGTGATGGTGTATTCACCAGAAATATATTGACATAGAGTCTCTAAAATACGAGTTTCTGCTTCTGTATAGGTAAGAGCATCTACCAAATATGATTCATTCACTTTTTTTGTTTTACCGTCGATAGTTTTTTCGTAACGGATTTTGCATTCATACCAATTTGCCATAATATTTTATCTTACTGGAAGGTTAATTACTTGTCCTATTTTTAATACTTTTAGATTTTTACCCGGATTCGCCTTTTTAATAGCAGCCACGGTGGTTCCTTTCTTTTTGGCAATATCCCAAAGGTTGTCGCCAGAACGTATTTTATATGTGGTTTGCAGCACTACTGCTGTTTCCATTCGTTTTGCATATTTTTCCTTCTCATACGCCAAAATAGAGTCTTTTGCAGCAATAAAATCTAGCGTATCGTTTACTGGGAAAACTATTGCACAAGGCTTTTTGTGTGCAGGCACAATATCTAGTTTGTATTGTGGATTAAGTTTTCTAAGTTGTTCCACTGTGATAGGCATATTTGCCGCAATTTGCTCAAAGTGCATTCTTTCAGACACCATTACGGTGTCAATTAATGTTGGCATTGTAGCCTCTGCTGGACAAATATTATATACTTCTGTGGCATATTCCATAGCATAGTTCACAGCAATGAAAGCTGGCACATAACCACGAGTTTCACGAGGTAGATAATTGTAAATTGCCCAATAATCGGTGCCTTTATTTGCACGTTTAATAGCTTTATTCACATTGCCCGGACCACAATTGTACGCCGCAATCACCAAAAGCCAATCATTGTAAATACCATAAAGATCTTTTAGATATTTTACAGCAGCCTTGGTAGATTTGATTACGTCGCAACGTTCGTCTATCAAGCTATTTATTTCCAAACCATAAAGTTTACCTGTGTATGGCATAAATTGCCAAAGTCCCATAGCCCCCACTCTAGAACGCGCTGTAGGGTTAAGAGCAGACTCAATTACAGGCAGATATTTAAGTTCTACAGGCAAGCCTTCGGCCAATAATTCTCGCTCAAAAATAGGAAAATAATATTGCGATAGCCCAAGAAGTTTTGAAAGATTCTTTGGATAACGATGCACGTAAGAATCAATATATGAACGAACTACCTGATTGTAAGAGAGTTCCATCACGGCAGGTATTTCAGACATTTTCTTAACGTATTCTTCTTTTGAAAGTGGTTCTTTTACAGGATTGTTGAAACAAGAATCGGTAAAAGTAACCTCGCTATACCAATTTACAAACTTTTCTTCTATAATAGATTCAAATGCTGCTGTTTCTAGTGAGTCCACTGTAAGAGTATCAACGAATGACACGTTATTTCCATTATTCCCGTCGGGCACGTTATTCCCGCTATTCCCTTCGGTCATCAATACGTCGGGCACTTCGACAAGCTCAGTGACCGACTCAGTGACCGCATTTTCAGAGACGGGCCCTTCGACAAGATCAGGGACCGATTGAGCAATTAAAACAGCATTAGAGAGACCTAACGCTGCTAGCAATATATAAAATTTCTTCATTAAAATTTCAATTTACAACTTAGACCTACAGAAGAATCTTGTTCATACAAAGAACTAGGCGCTATGACAGTAGGTGTCACCTCCAACGACAAATCTGGACTAATGTCATAATCAAACATTTGTGCATCCACATACGCATCTACAATCGACAATAAATACAACACCGCAGAAGCAATAATGCACAAATCTCGGTTTCTTCTATAAGTATCTAATTTAGTTTTAAATATTCGAGTATAATAACTCTTGTTTGAACTATCTAAAGTTACACCCTCTGGCAATAAATAAATGAAATAATTGGTATTAGGATCTGTATCCAACAAATCTACATAACCTTTTCTATAATCTACATATCTTCTATCGTTCCATGTAATACCATAGGCCAAGCCCATTGCCCCACCATATATAATAGGTACCTTCCAATATTGTCTATTATAAATTTGTCCCAAACCAGGAACAACTGCAGCAAGCCACACAGACTTTTCTGGATCCGGTTGAAAAGTAGATGTTGAAACTTCTGTTTCTACTGCTCTCACAGTATCTAGTTGATACGTAATATGTAGAGAATCTCCATTCTCTAGCAAGAAAATAGAATCATTCTGCAAAGTAGCAGCATTAACATTATTGACAATAAGAAATGCTATAAAGAATAATATACAGGCTAATTTGCTTCTCAATTTTTCAATGAATCAATTACCATTAAGATATTTTCCAATTCTTCGTCAGAAGAGAAAACAAGAGAAATTTTTCCTTTTCCTTTTTCGTTTCTATCCACTTTTACCTTTGCTCCAAAGATATTTGAAAGACGGTCGGCAATTTGTGAATATGCTTTTTGAAGTTCTGGATCGGCAGGTTTCTTTTCCACAGCAGAAGACTCGCCTCCTTCATTTAGTTGTCTTACAAGTTCTTCTACTTTTCTCACAGAATAACCCTTTGCAACAACTTCTTCATAAAGTTTAATCATCTTGGTAGGGTCTGTTACATTGATTAATGCACGAGCATGACCCATATCTATTTCTTTTTTGGTAAGACCAAGTTGAATTTCAGCAGGAAGTTTCAAAAGACGAAGGTAGTTTGCCACTGTAGCACGTTTCTTACCTACTCTTTCGCTAAGTTTTTCTTGGGTAAACTTATACTCGTCTAGCAAACGTTGGTATGTAAGAGCAATTTCAATAGCATTAAGGTCTTCGCGTTGAATATTTTCTACCAACGCCATTTCCATCATTGTTTCGTCAGAAACACGTTTGATATATGCAGGAATTTTGGTAAGACCAGCTAGTTTTGACGCTCTAAAACGACGTTCACCAGCAATAATCATATATCTGTCTTGCGCTATTTCGCGAATGGTGATAGGTTGAACCACTCCCAATTCGGCAATAGACGCAGCAAGTTCTTGAAGCGCTTCTTCATTGAAGTTTGTACGAGGTTGGTCTGGATTTGCCTCAATCTTTGATATTTCCACCTCATCTATAAGTGAAGAACCACTAGTTTGTACTGTTGGTTGTATATCGATTAGGGCACCTAAGCCTCTACCTAATGCAGATTTCTTTTCCATTAATTATTTTTGTTTATAACTTCTTGAGCTAGAGATAAATAATTTTTCGAACCTGTAGATTCAGCATCATACATAAGCACTGGAACACCATGACTTGGCGATTCACTAAGTCTGATATTTCTTTGAATAACAGTTTTGAACACCATATCTTGGAAGTGTTGTTTCACCTCGTCGTACACTTGACGAGCAAGACGCAAACGAGAATCATACATAGTAAGTAAGAAACCTTCTATCTCAAGGGCAGGATTTAATCTACCTTTAATAATTTTGATAGTAACAAGTAATTTTGAAATTCCTTCTAGAGCATAATATTCTGCTTGCACAGGAATAATTACCGAATCTGCAGCTGTTAGGCAGTTCACAGTAATAAGACCAAGTGAAGGAGAACAGTCTATTAGGATATAATCGTATTTATCTTTTTGTGAAGAAAGAATTCTTTTTAAATATTCCTCTCTATTTTCCAATTTCAACATTTCAATTTCTGCCCCAACAAGGTCGATATGAGATGGAATAATGTCAAGATTTTCTATTTCTGTTTTCTTAATAGCTTGTTCCACAGGAAGATTATTAATCAAACATTCATAGATACTTTCTTTTATATTGGTGATATCAATGTTTAAACCAGAAGAAGCATTGGCTTGTGGGTCTGCATCTACCAACAATACTTTTTTATCCATCACAGCTAGTGAAGCCGCCAAATTTACAGCTGTTGTAGTTTTACCTACACCACCCTTCTGATTTGCTAATGCTATAATTTTTCCCATATTATAAATATTTTTGCAAAAGTAATAAAAAAAAGGAATGTTTAAGGAGTAAAAGTGCTATAAAAAATTAATTTTCTAAAAGAAAAATGCTATTTTTGCAGTCGCTTTCGATTAAATCATTAAGAGTGAGGGCCCTTCGACAAGCTCAGGGACCGACAAAACGACTAAACAAATATATCATGATAGAAAAAATTAACAACCTGCTTGAAGAAATCAAAAATCTAACAGCAAGTAACAAAGAAGAAGTAGAACGCTTAAGAATACAATATTTAAGTAAAAAAGGTATCTTGAACGATTTGTTCAACGACTTCAAAAACGTTCCTAACGAAGAAAAACGTGCTGTAGGTCAACTACTTAACGAGCTTAAAAACGCAGCACAAGAAAAAATCAATTCTCTAAAAGATAGTTTTGAAAGTGGCGACCAAGGCGAGCAAATCGACCTTTCTCGTAGCGCTTCAGACTTCAACCTAGGCACACGTCACCCACTTTCACTTGTGAAAAATGAGATTATCGACATTTTCTCACGCATTGGTTTCACCGTGGCAGAAGGTCCAGAAATTGAAGACGATTGGCACGTGTTTGGTGCACTAAACTTCCCACCAGAGCACCCTGCTCGCGACATGCAAGATACTTTCTTCATAGAGAAAAATCCAGATATTCTACTTAGAACTCACACCTCTAGTGTGCAATCTCGCGTTATGACTAGCCAAGAGCCTCCTATCCGCGTGCTTTGCCCTGGTAGAGTGTATAGAAACGAAGCTATCTCTTACCGTGCTCACTGTTTCTTCCACCAAGTAGAAGGTTTATACATCGACAAAAATGTATCTTTCGCAGACCTAAAACAAGCATTATTATATTTTGCAAAAGAAATGTTTGGCGAAGAAACACAAATTCGCCTTCGTCCTTCATACTTCCCATTTACCGAGCCTAGCGCAGAAATGGATATTTCTTGTAACCTATGCGGTGGCAAAGGTTGTCCTTTCTGCAAACACACTGGTTGGGTAGAAATTTTAGGTTGTGGTATGGTAGATCCAAACGTTTTGGAAGAATGTGGTATTGATTCTAAAGTATATACAGGTTATGCATTTGGTATGGGTGTGGAACGTATTGCCAACCTTAAATATCAATGTAAAGACTTACGTATGTTCTCAGAAAACGACTTACGCTTCTTAAAACAATTTGAATCTGCCCTTTAATTATCATGAAAGAAATAAAAAAGGTAATAATAAATGCCTTGGGAGACGATTTGGAAGAAACTAGTTTTATTCCACTAGTTTCTGAAGATGAATCTGAAGGCAAATTTAATGTAATAGACGACAACACGGAAATAGACATTCTTCCACTTAGGAATACTGTACTATTTCCTGGTGTTATATTGCCTATTAATGTAGGCAGAAAATCATCTCTAAAACTTATTAGAGAGAATCATAAAAAAGGTAACAGAATAGGTTGTGTTGCTCAAAGAGACAAACGTGTAGATGATCCAAAATTTGAAGACCTACACGAGGTTGGTACCACTGCTGTTATCCTAAAAATATTGGAAATGCCAGACGGTGCCACCACAGTAATTGTTCAAGGCAAGCAAAGTTTTACCATAAAATCTGTTATTGAAAATAAAAAGGGTTACCTAACTGGTACTATTAGTCCTAGAAGTATTATTTCTAGACACAATCCAAAAAATCCTTCACAAAACTTTAAGGCACTTATTTCTGCAATTAAAGATTCTGCTGTTAGAATTATTCGCCTTTCTGGCAATGTTCAACAAGATTTACTTTTTGCACTTAAAAATATAGATGCAGATAACCAAATTATTAATTTCGTAGCATCTAATGTGGGGCTAGAAAAAGAAGAGCGTCAAACTATCCTAGAAATAGATGACATAGAAGAACGTGCTACAGAATTACTAAACAAACTAAGCACTATGTGCCAAATGCTTGAGATAAAATCTTCTATCCAATCTCAGGCTATGGAAAATATAGACAAACAACAACGTGAATACTTCCTACAACAACAAATTAAAACCATTCAAAAAGAATTGGGCGGAAGTATTTCTGAGCAAGATTTAAAGCAAATAAAAGAAAAAGCAGCCAAAAAGAAATGGTCTGACGAGGTGAAAGCTGCTGTTGAAAAACAAATTCAAAAACTTGAAGCTTTATCTTCTCATTCTCCAGACTATTCTGTGCAATGTAATTATGTGCAAACATTGGTAGATTTACCTTGGGGCGAGTATACCAAAGATAATTACAACCTAAAATCTGCCGAAAGGATCCTAAATAGAGACCATTTTGGACTAGACGATGTGAAGGAAAGAATTATAGAACACCTTGCTGTGCTTAAACTTAAAGGAACACTTCACTCTCCTATTATTTGCCTTTATGGCCCTCCAGGGGTGGGTAAAACATCTTTGGGCAAATCTATTGCAGATGCACTTGGCAGAAAATATGCTCGCATTTCACTTGGTGGCTTGCACGACGAATCTGAAATAAGAGGTCATCGTCGCACATACATTGGTGCAATGCCAGGACGCATTATCCAAAACCTTCTTAAAGTAGGAAGTTCAAATCCTGTGTTTATCCTAGACGAGATTGATAAAGTAGGAACCGATTATAAAGGCGACCCAGAATCTGCTCTACTTGAGGTGCTAGACCCTGAACAAAACAAGGCATTCCACGACAATTTTATTGACATGGATTTTGATTTGTCTAATGTTCTTTTCATTGCAACAGCCAACTCTCTAAGTACTATTTCCAAACCACTATTAGACCGTATGGAGCTTATCAACATAAGTGGTTATATAGTGGAAGAAAAAATAGAGATTGCAAACAAATACCTTATTCCAAAGCAGTTCGCAAATCATGGCATTCCAGAGGGAGCAATTAGCATTCCTAAGAAAACTATTCGCACTATTATAGAACAATATACACGTGAATCTGGTGTGCGTGCGCTTGACAAAACTATAGCAAAAATGTCACGCAAGCTTGCTAGAAAAATTGCTATGGACGAAAATTATAAAGAAACCATTCTAGAAGGTTCTTTATATGAATATCTAGGACTTGCTCCTTTTAGCAAAGACGAACAAGACGACAAAGAAGAAGTGGGCATTGTAACAGGTCTTGCTTGGACCTCTGTGGGCGGAGAGATTCTTCAAATTGAAACTAGCATTTGCAAATCTAAAGCAGGTAAACTTGTTCTAACAGGCAATTTGGGGGATGTAATGAAAGAATCTGCCACACTTGGTCTACAATACATTAGAGCTCATATGGACGAATACGGCATAGACGAACATTTCTTCGACGACAAGAATGTTCATATTCACGTGCCAGAAGGTGCTATTCCAAAAGATGGTCCATCTGCTGGTGTAACTATGGCTACTAGCCTACTTTCTGCTATTACAGGTAGAAAAGTGCGCAAACACATTGCCATGACAGGCGAGATTACCCTTCACGGCAAAGTGCTTCCAGTGGGCGGTATCAAGGAGAAAATCCTAGCGGCAAAACGTGCTGGAGTAACAGATATTATTCTTTGCAAAGAAAATCAGAAAAATATAGAAGATATTAAACCTATCTATGTAAAAGGTGTCAAATTTCATTATGTAAAAGACCTTAAAGAGGTGTTTAAGCTTGCTTTAAAATGAGATTAAAAAACACAATATTTCTTCTAATATTTTCAACTTTTTCGTTGGTGGCACAGGTAAACACCCAACGTCTTCTAGACATTGGCAGAAACGCAATGTACTTTGAAGACTACGTGGTGGCTATCCAAAATTTCAATCAAGTAATCAATGCCAAACCATATTTAACAGAGCCCTATTTGTATAGGGCTTTTGCCAAATTGAACCTCGAAGACTACTACGGAGCCATTTCCGACTGCAATGCGGCACTAGAAATCAACCCTTTCTTGCCAAAAGTTTATTTTTGCCGTGGCTATGCCTATCGCCTACTCGGCGACATGGGTAAATCTACCGCTGACTTCAAAAAATCACTTGAATTTGATCCTAATAACATTAATACCTGCAGCCTTGTTATAGAAAATCTTATTAGACAAGATAGCATAAACGAGGCACTTACAGAAAGCAACAAACTGCTAGAAGAATATCCAAAAAACCTAAACGGTTATATACTTCGTAGCCAAATCTACCTTGCTAAACAAGACACCACACTTGCTCTTGCCGACCTCGACACTGCCATTGTGCACAACAAATTGGCAGACCTACCCTACGCTATACGAGGTATGGTAAAATATGGTCAAAAAGACTATGCTCATGCATTAGAAGACCTAAATAGTGCCATTAGGCTCAATCTTTTTAGAGCTGATTATTTTGGCAACCGCGCTATTATAAAGATGAATCTCAACGACATTAGAGGCGCTATGCAAGACATGGACCAAAGCATTGAAATGGACAATAAAAGCTCCAATTCATACTTCAACAGAGCTCTTTTGCGCACTCAAGTTGGTGACGACAATAGAGCCTTGGAAGATCTTAACACCTGCATTGCTCTAGAGCCAAACAATTATAATGCATACCTACAACGTGCCATTTTGGAATACAAATTGGGCGAATACAAAAAGTCTATTGCAGATTATTCTCTTATTTTGGACGTTTATCCAGACTTTATTCCTGCTTATTACGGCAGAAGTGAGGTTTACAAGAAAATAAGACAAACAACCAATGCCAAAAAGGATATTTACACAGCACAAAAGATAGAAGACGAAATTAAAACTGGCAAAAGACCTCCAAAATCGGCTCAAGACAAAAAGATTGAGCCAAACGCAGAGGCAAGAGCCATTGTGCACAACTTGAACACAGAAATCAAGGACAAATACAAGAGCGAGATTAGAGGTCAAGTGCAATACAACGACATAGATATTGAGCCTATACAATATTTTGTTATTGGCTTGCCAAAAGATTCGCCTACCAGAAGATGGCACAATGCCGATTTGGAAAGGTACAACAAAAACCACAATACAAATCTGCAATTTTGCACCAAAAACGACCTTTATGCTATAGATTACACCAATATTATAGCAGATTTTGATAGTTTGATTGCAGATAAGAGCCCTGCCATTGCATATTTCAACCGTGCAAATGTAAGACTAAACGAGCTAGAATCGCTTCCAGAAGACATCAGAAGCAATTCATATCTCGATTACCAATCTGTAATCAACGACTTCACCAAGGCATATCAAGAAGACAGTTCGCTTGTGTATGCACTTTATAATATTGGCTACATTTATCTTTCACAAAAAGATTTTATCAAGGCAATAGAGTATTTCAACAAAGTATTGGAGATAAATCCAGACTTTGCCGAAGGCTACTACAACCGAGGTCTTATCTACATTTTCCAAGGCCGCACAGAGCAAGGCCGCGAAGACCTATCGAAAGCAGGAGAGTTGGGACTTTATGGGGCGTATAATATTCTTCGCCGATATGCAAAATAATTAGGAATTAGGAATTAGGAATTAGGAATTTTTTATTATCTTTGCAAGGATTAAGCAATTATTTTTTTATAAACATAAATAAAACAACAAAACGCTATGATTTATTCTCATGAAGTAGAACACATGTGTGTTGTGAAAAAAGGTCCTAACCACGGTCCTGCCCCAATTCCAGAAGAAGGTAAATGGGTAAAATCAAAAGAAATTAAAGATATTTCTGGTTTAACACACGGTATTGGTTGGTGTGCTCCTCAACAAGGTGCTTGTAAACTTACATTAAACGTAAAAGAAGGTATCATTGAAGAAGCATTAGTTGAAACTATCGGTTGTTCTGGTATGACTCACTCAGCTGCTATGGCTGCAGAAATCCTTCCAGGAAAAACATTATTAGAA
>JAEIGA010020196.1_pt1 | contig 10153 bp, 4 predicted proteins | sample 9270691 | NCBI WGS metagenome assembly JAEIGA01 (sample SAMN17057246, study PRJNA624740) | gut metagenome | biome: biome; isolation source: fecal sample | host: Bos grunniens | place: China: Xizang | collected 2019
GGCGATACCGACTTGGATCTCTATGTATATGACGAGAACGGCAACTTGATAACTTCAGACACCGACTATACAGACGACTGCTATGTTCGCTTCGTTCCTCGTTGGACAGGTACATTTGCTATTAAGATTGTAAACCGTGGTGGAGTTTACAACAACTATGCGATTGTTACCAACTAATCTATTGTAGCATTAATATTCTACCCCTCAATGCCTACCTCTGATAGCAATGGCTTTCATAGGTAGGCATTATGAATTAAGAAAGGATATATGGTGGTTATAGCGCTAAGGTTCCATCCTTTCCCATTCCGAACAAGGTCATTAAACTTAGCAACGCTAATGATACTGCTAACGCGGGAAAGTAGGTAACCGCCTGTAGGAGTATATTTTAACGCAGAACTGGTTTCTTGGTCTTTTATACAAACTCCCCAGAAACAACAGGAAAGCATTATCTCAATGTATATGGAAAATATAATTAAATTTGTTTTCATGTAGATTGGGTTACGACAGGTAGCCCAATCTCCCCTTGCAATGTCGATTGTCAAAGTGCTATGTAATTTAACACTAATTGTAATCTAGTTGCTATGTGGAATGGTACCATCACCTATCGATGTTGTCTGTTTCATAATAGACTGCATCAATTTAATAAGAGAGGTGATTAAGTACCACAAGTAGAAAGGCAATTAACCTTTCATTACGGCTGGCGGAGTTTCTCCGCAAGGGAAACTCCTGCTAGCTTTTAATTTAGGACTAACTATGCTTAATTATAATAGACAAAATCGAGTAGATTTACTGAATAGTGCGCCTAGTTCTCAAAATCCACTAGAAACAATGCGCAATGCAAATGCGATTAACTTGTCATTGGATGATGCTATTTATCGCATATTTACATTGGATAGATTTCTTGAAATGATTAAAGAAGGCAAGAACACTTTAGTTCGTCCCTCTATGTGGGAAGACCCATTCGAGAATATCTTATTTAGTCATCAATACTTAGATAGTACTGGAAATCCTATAGATATGTCTAGTATTAGAGATAGTTGGTACGGGCAGTGTTGGACAGCAAAAAAAGAAGAGTGTGATGGATTATGGCGTGTGTATAGCGAGAATGGTAAGAAACGATGTGTTCGTGTAAAAACCACAGTACGCAAAATATTCGAACCATTATATGATGGATTGCAAGAACATGAATGGCAATGTTTTATCGGTAAAGTAGATTATTCCTCTGAAGGAGATATCATTGCCGTACTTGAATCTTTTGCACAGGCAATTGCTACTGATCCACAGAATGTGAACCAGATGCAACTACTGCTTACAAAGAGAACTGAATTCAAATATGAAGATGAGGTTCGTATCTTATATTGTCGTGGCGTAGCCCCTAATAACCATGATACAACTTATCAATATGATGTAGATTTCAATTCTGCTTTTGATGAAGTTATGTTAGATCCATGGTGTCCTGATAGAATGGTTAAAAACTTCGCAGATAACATTTATCTGGCAGGTTATCATGGAGAGGTAACAAAGAGCCAACTATATGCTCCAATAAAAATGACTACTACCATTGTTTAATATATATAACTAAAACCATAATTATATGAAACACTTTATTCTAATTAGTTTTTTTGCATGCTTTTTGCATGTTCTTGCATCTGCTCAAGAAAAGATACTTATTTACAATGATGTGGATTATGATATATACATGTATATTCATAATACTCCCGTATCTCCAAGGAATGAAACTTACCTTTTGAATGTTTTTTCTGCTAAAAATGCGGAAAAAATTCAAAAAGAAAATCAAAGTGCAACTCTTCCGTCATATGCAAATATGGTTTTATCATACAACGATGCTTTTGATTCAGTTGCAATTCGTTCTTATGATGTGTATGATAATAGAAATCAACCATTACATAAATCCTTTCATGGATTCCTTACATTTGACACAATTAACGGATATATGCATGAGGTGTTTGCTAATTGGGCATATCTATTAAAAGAATTTGGGGAAATTGCTTGTATTTTCGCCTCGCAAACTCAATACAATAATGAAAATGCTCAGTGGATAAAATTTAATGAAGATGACGGGATGGAGCGTTATATTCGTATTGATATGTCCAATCAAGATAGTTTAGCGATGTATAAAGTAGTTTATAAACCCAAAACTTCAAAAGAACTTCAAAAATCGATGTCCATATCCGAACCTCCAATATATAAAACATTTGTATATAAAATATGCAACAACGGTCAAAAAGTATTTAAGATTGCAGAGTCTTGGTTTGGAAAGAAAAAAGCATTATTTCCAATAATAGCATATCCGCTGTATACAGAACACGAACTTGTAGAGGATGATATTACTAAGTTATATGTAGAATGGACATTATTGTTTTTTGAGAATGGGAAAGATGCTGTTATTGAAAAATCAGAAACTTTATTTGGTACCAATACAAAAAAATAACGAGTATGAAAAGGACATTATTTTTTATAGGATTGAGTCTGTTATTAACTGCTCTTCCAAGTTACACACAAGAACTTCCACAATGGCTTGTAGATTATATTGAGGCTGAAGATAATTATGACTTTGCTAAAGCAGACGAAATTTTTAACGCAAACTTCGATCGAAACAATCCTGACTGTTGTTTTATTAACGGACATCGTCATGCAAATAAGGGGAACTACGATTGGGCTATCGGTTGGCTTGAACGTGCTATAGAGATACACACGCCAACTAATTATTTTGAAAAATCATCAATTTATAAATCTCTAGCAGATATATACAATCAATTAGAAAAATACGAACAAGCATTGGATTGTCTAATAAAGGCCAAAGATGAAAATTATAACAATGGTAAAGGTTCTTCTGATGATTGGATGCAAGTAGCTACACAATATGAGATAATGGAGCAATATGCTAACGCTGAAGATTCTTATTATCACATCCTTAATTATGAAAGCGATCATGTGGATGCCAAAATTGCATTAGCATATTTGTACTGGTCGCACGCACCGAAGGAAGACTCTGTACTCCTGGATTCAATCGCCTATTCTTTGGTTAATGAAATCCTAATAAATCATTCCTCTAGTTCAAGTGCTTATTATGCTCGAGCCCAATACAATGCAATAAGGAAAGAAGATTACAAGGCAGCTATTGATGATTATTTGTCTTTTTTGTATTATGATCAAGATAATACCAATGCTACAGACGGTCTTTATTATTGTGCGATGTTAGAATTTCAATATGCCATCACTGCTATTAACCAATGGGTAAAACACTGCAATTCCAAAGAAAGACGAGAAAAAAACAAATACTTTTTCATTCGAAAACGAGCAAAAGTTTATGAAAACAATGCATACTATAGAGAAGCAATTGATGATTATACAGAAGTCTTAGAGGATGATCCAGACGGAACAAATAAACTATGGGCACTACCGAGTAGAGGGGATTGTTATCTTCATATTTATGATTACCAAAACGCAATAAATGACTATACGAAATATATTGATCTTAATGAAGATTTTGATGATAGAATCTATTTGCAACGAGCACTTGCATATGCCGAGTTAGGAAAATACGAGGATGCTATGAATGATTATACGATGGTAATAAAAAATTCTGATTTTAATCACTATATTGGATATGCGCATTATAGGCGTGGGTGGATCAAAGAGTTCTTAAAGGACGATTATGGAGCGCTGAGGGATTATAACAGAGGTATAGAAGCCGATTCTACATATGCGTATTTGTATTTAATGAGAGGTGAAACATATCAACGATTTAATGACATGGATAAAGCAATGCTTGATTATAAGCGCGTATTAGAATTAGACACAATTCCTGAGGATGGCTCATGTAGGCAATATGCACTATTCTTTTTAGGTGATAGTATAGGGGCCGTAGATTGGATGAAACGAATCATTGATACTCAACCAGAAGATGAGGGACATTACTACGATATGGCATGTTTATACGCCCGTATGGGGAAATTATATGAATCAATTGAAGCTTTAACGAAAGCATTTGAGTGGGGATATCGAAGAATAGCACATGTGAAGATAGACGATGATTTAGACCCTATTAGAGAGTTACCTGAATATAAAGCCTTAATTGAGAAATACGAAGCAGAATCAAGCACGCAGCAGATAGAAGAACTTCTCAAACAAGAAAGAAGTAAGATGTCCGACAAGGATAAATTAGATCTACTACGAGAGTTTAACTATTAGTCAAATGAGAAAACTTTGTAGCACAATATTAGTATGTTTGTGCTTGGGAATTGCCCAAGCACAAACTATTAAGTTGGATTTTTTGTACAATCAATATCAGGCAGCATGGAATCAAAAGGATTTTACTGCTGCAAAACGCTATGCTCTACCATGGTTAACTTTGTATCAAGAACAACAGTTATCAAGAGATACGGTATATGCAGAACTAGAAAGTACATTAGCTTTTTGTTATTTTATAGAATATGACTTTGAAAATGCTCAGAAATTATACAAAGAGGCATTTGTTATTTGTCCTAAAACGATATCATGTAATCATTTTATACAATACATAGACACCTCTCACATAGATAAAGAGGATAAGGAGAATCTGTGGTTTGAGCTTTTACATATAGTAGAGGCATCACATGGAAAAGAAACAATAGCTTATGCAAAAGTTTTGGTTCATATAGCCCAGTTCTATGATTTACAAGCACCATTGCTTGCAAAACCTTTTTACGAACAGGCAGTACAATTGCTTCGTCAAAACAATGCACTAAAATCCCACATTGATATAGCATTACGCCTTGTCCAAATTTATCATGACAACAAAGCCATTTCTAGAGCATCACTTCTATTAGAAGAAATTACCCCTTATGTTCCAGAACAAACTTCTCAACCTTACATTTGGGTACAATGGATGTTGCTGCGTGTACGAATATGCATTCAGCAATTTAATTTAATCGCAGCAAAGGACTTCCTTAATGATATTGTAGGGGATAATACTAATTCATTACCCCCTTATGTTAATTTATGTATTCAGTTGGCATACGCTGATTTGGATTTTGCAGACAGGAATTACTCTACTGCAGAAACTAAATACACAGGAATTATTCAGAATATTGACGACCAAGTAGATGTATTATCAATAAAATCTTATGCCACTCTACAATTAGGTCAAATATACTTCGAGCAAGATAATTTGCAAGCTGCCGAAGTTCTATATTTCAATCTATTAAGCCAGCAGCAAACACCTGCACTGCGCAAAATGACATCAGAAAAACTCGCTGATATATGTTTGGAAATTGGGGATTATGCTTTAGCAAAAAAATATTATGTCGAGGCTGCAAGTATTGTAGCCGATTTATATGGAGTGAATAATGCCGAATATGCAAAGTCTCTCAATAATCTAGCTAACATAGCTTTTAGACAACGTCATTTTGCACTAGCACAAAAAGCATACCTTGAAAGCATCGCTATTCTGAATAATCTGGAATTATCCTCTATGTATTCGCTCACATTGTGCAATTTAGCAAATGTATATATATATCAAAACAAAATATCAGAAGCAGATATATGTTATCAAGAGGCATTAGGTATCATTGAAAAGACTATTGGAACCGAGTCTTTAGAATATGCAGATGCGCTCAATAATATTGCTATCATGCATCATATTGATGGTAACTATCAACGCGCTTATAAGTTTTATACAGATGCCCAACAACTGCGTGAGAAAATAACGGGAAAAGATGGACGCAAATATTTAGAATCAGAAATATGTTTGTTTAATTTGTACAATGATCTTGACATTCCATCAATGGCGACACCTCTTCTTCAATCAATCGTTGATAAGAAGAGTGCAATTGTACAACAAGAATTTTGGCACTTATCTGAACGCCAACGCAGTGAATTTTGGAATGAAAATAAATATGCTTTTGAATATACCTATCCCAAGTACATATACACTCATTCTCAAGATACAGCACTCTGTGCTTTAGCATATAATAACGAATTGTTTGTTAAAGGTTTGTTATTGAACACATCATCACAAATCAAATTAGCAATCAATAATAGTGATAACCCTCTTGTTCAGGCAATTTATAGTCAGCTAAATAGCAACAAAGAGTTGTTAGTATATTACCAGCAATCAGGCAAAGATAAACAGACCATTGATAGCATTACAAAACAAATTGACATCCTTGATAAACAACTAGTACTTCATTGCAGCGAATATCGTCAAGATATAGAGCGTAACTCAATTGATTGGAAAACCGTTCAAAAGAACCTCAGTTCAAATGAAGTCGCTATTGAATATTTCTCTGCACCGATAAGTGCTGACAGTACAATGTATTGCGCCCTCCTTCTTCGTCATGATAGTCCATGTCCAGAACTGATATCTCTATTTGAGGAGAATGATGTGGCTCAATATGCGAATAAGACGATTGATGGAAAAATCGCCTCAAATTTGATTTACTCTTATAATGTGGAAGATGGTGATACATTAGGATTGGGTATATATCTATCGCAACTCATATGGCAGAAAATTATGCCTAATATTAACAAGGGAGAAACTATATACTTTTCTCCTTCAGGCATATTGCATCAGCTTGCTATAGAATATTTGCCGTATAACGAAAGACAACGTATGTCCGATATTTATAATATGGTGCGTCTGTCTTCAACGAGAGAGTTGGCTTTCAATAATCGTCAGTTACAATATACAACAGCTACGGTATATGGTGGCATCAAGTATGATTTAGATGCTGACAATCTAATTGCAGAAAGTAAGGAATATGCCACCCGAGACATTCTTGTTTCTCAAAGTATAGAAGGTGACTCACTTGATCGTGGCAGTGTTAAATACCTACCAGGAACAAAGATCGAAGCAGAATCAATCAATACTCTCTTAAGTAAAAATAACATAACGGCTCAATTATACACGGCGACAAAAGCAAACGAAGAGTCCTTCAAATCCCTTAGTGGCAAACACAATAATATTCTTCATATTGGTACTCATGGATTTACTTGGACAGACTCTGTTGCACGGGTGCAAAAATATTTTACCCAACATACGCAATTGACAAATCAAACACAAAATAAAGGTTATTCCATTAACCCACTAAACCGCTGCGGTCTCCTCTTTGCAGGTAGTAACATTGCTCTCTCTGGTCACTCAAACGAGTTACCAGATGGTGTACAAGATGGTATATTGACTGCCAAGGAAATTTCTTTAATGGACTTACGTGATGCCGATCTTGTGGTTTTGTCTGCTTGTGAAACCGCCAAAGGCGACATTACATCCGAAGGAGTCTTCGGTTTGCAGCGCGCCTTCAAGATGGCAGGCGTACAAACCATCATTATGAGCTTGTGGAAAGTCAACGATCAAGCCACCCAACTCCTTATGACCGAGTTCTACAACAACTGGATCGGCAAGCACCAATCTAAGCGCGAAGCCTTCCGCAATGCCCAAAACACCATTCGTACTCAATACAAAGAACCGGTATATTGGTCAGGTTTCATTATGTTAGACTAATTATGATACTATGAAGAGAATCTTATTTGTTATACTATTGATCGCAGAATCCCTTTGCTTCTACGCAATAGGGAATAACGAACTATTCGTACAATCTATTAAACAAAAGGATTACTCTTCCAGTTTAGAATTGGCAGACAATGCCGCTTATTGCTTACGCCCATTAATCTATGGCAAAATCTCATGGGATGAATATATCGGTTTAATGGTACATGCAGACTCTATTCAACATCCATATCGTGATTCTCTAATCATCAATGGTATTAACTATCTTGCGTATTATGGAATGAAGCGAACAGAAGAAGGGCAGTTCGATAAAGCAATATCTTTGCAAGAAGTAGCATTATCTTTAACTTCATTTGTTCAAGATGGGATAGATGATTTGATTATGGGCATTAACAACCAATTAGCTATTAATCATGGTCAATTAGCTCAATATGACAAAGCTATAGCATATTCCCAAAATGCTTATGAATACGCCATAAGATTACACAAAGACACATCTACACTCACTTCTGTGTTAGATAATTTAGGATTATACAGCTTTTATGCGGGTAATTATGAGGAGGCAAGTGACTATTTGCAACAAGCATATCAACTATCCCTATCATTGCCTGTTAATGATACAGAAAGAATCAGAACAGTATCTAATCTTACACTTGTATTAGCACAAATAGGGTTGCTTGATTTAGCCCAGATGCATCTAGAAAAAAGCATTTCCGTTTTACAAGAGGATGATATGATTTATCTGCCTACACTATTGAATAATTTATGTGAAGTATGTATCAGACTTGGAAAATATGACCTTGCGATTGAATATGGAGAACGAGCCTTATTTTTACTATCGCAATCTGGTACTAGTAGTATGCAAAATAAAAATGGTGCATCTTTGTTATTTAATAATTTGTCTCTTGCCTACTACTATTTAAACAACACAAATAAATCTATCAAATATGCAGAGAATGCACTCAGCATCTACAGTCCTATTGATCCAAACGAACATGCTTTATTATTAGCAAATTTGGGGTTGTTGTATTCCCATGTAAATGCTCAAAAAGCATATGAATATTATCAAGAAGCAGTTCAAAAGATGTCGCCAAAAAATCATAATTATCCAATGTTATTGAGCAATTTAGGTTTGCTATTTTATAATGCAGAAAAATATACTGAAGCACAAAAATATTATGAAATGGCTCTTGAAGCTACATATAAGTTAGAAGCTATCGCCAATCCGTCTCAATTAGCTTCTATCTATACTAACTTAAGCGGAATACACGAAGAGTTAGGAAACCAGAAATTATCTCTCCGTTATTGCGAAGATGCGATAGATGTCACTCTTATTGCTAATATCAACGACGACCTACATGCTTTATTAAAAAGCAATAGAGCATTCAAATATAGCTTCATCAAAGGCAAAGAACTACACGCATATGACTTATGGCATGATGTCTTACAAACATACACAAATCTAACAGCAAATCATTTCGACTATCTCACAGAGGAAGAACGCAGTATGTATTGGCAGAAATCACAAACCATGCACGATTTTATTCCTTCATTTGTCTATGAGTATTATAAAAAACACCCGCATTTCACCTCTTTGGCATACAACAATGCTCTTTTAACCAAAGGTATGCTGTTGCAATCTACAAATCATGTTCGCAAATCAATAGAACAAAGCGGAGATACACTATTGCAGCAGCAGTGGGAAGAACTCCTTAAAACACAACAGATGCTAACATCTTCTGCACTCCCCAAAACAACCAAAGACTCTCTTACAAACAGAGCGGAATTGTTAGAAGCATGGATAATGAAAAATAGTCGCGAATTTCGACAATCTAAAGAAATATGGGAAAAGGATTGGACAGATGTTCAAAATGTGCTTAAAGACGGAGAGGTAGCTATTGAGTTTATAGATTTTTATAGCATTATCAAAAATGATAAAACCGAACATATTTATGCAGCCTTGTTGTTGAGGAAAGATGAAAAACAACCTTTCCTAATTCCTTTATGCTCAGAAGAGGAGATACACTCTCTTGTAGGCAATCCAACTCAAACCTATGATATCAACGGCATTCAACTATACGAATTGATTTGGTCTAAAATAATACCATATCTTGCAGAAAACAATACGATTTACTTCGCCCCATCAGGATTGTTGCACCAGTTAAATATAGAACTCTTATCTATGCAAGATCTGCGTCCCATATCTGATGTTTACAATCTGGTGCGTGTTTCATCTACCCGAGAATTATTACTAGAACATGGTAACACTAGTTTCACCTCTGCTACTTTGTATGGTGGTCTCATATACGATATAGACACCACAGATATGATTGCCAATAGTTCAATCTATGACGATATACAGTATCGCAGTTTCTCTCTGAGCGATACATTATCACGCAAAGGCGTTGCTTATCTTCCAGGAACGAAAAAAGAGATAGAAAACATTTCTCTTTGCCTACAATCAACCGGTAGCGAAATCAGGATGTTTACTGGTGCACAAGGCAACGAAGAATCATTCAAATCCCAAACAGGTGGAAACAATAATATTCTTCACATCGCCACACACGGTTTCTTCTTTGAAGATGAAGAGGTAAACACCGCAGATCTGTTTAAACCACAAATGCAACAAATAGGGCAAAGAGA
>JAEIGA010020197.1_pt1 | contig 10152 bp, 11 predicted proteins | sample 9270691 | NCBI WGS metagenome assembly JAEIGA01 (sample SAMN17057246, study PRJNA624740) | gut metagenome | biome: biome; isolation source: fecal sample | host: Bos grunniens | place: China: Xizang | collected 2019
CACTAGCCATCTTAAAATCTCCTATGATTTTTCAATATTTTGTTTTCTATATAAGCATTCAATCTCAACTTCATCTGGAGGTGTCTGTATTATTAACTCTCCTTCTGAAATTGACAAGTTATCTTTTATTCTAACATCAAACAGATACGCGTCATCAATATCAATTCCAATAGTAAATCGTGTAAACTGACCTGGAATCAATCTTTCTGGAATATCTGAATTATCTTCAACTTCAGAATTTAATCTGATGTTTGCATCATGAATCAATTTTAAGTTTTCATACGGAATTTCAATTTGTAACTTTGGATAATTTATAATATTAAATACAAGATTTCTTGCAAATTCATCAGCCTCTGCAAGATATTTTGTATAAACATCAATCTGATATGAGATTGATATTGGAACAACATTTAACCTTGCTGCATTTGTTCCGGTTTGTATCATCTTTGCACCGATGAATGTTTTTGGCTGTTTATACTTTTCAAGTATTGAATATCCACCTTGTCGACTTAGAGCAATGATAGGAAGCTTTATTGGAGTGTCCCCATTGTTATCAGACATAACCTCAAATAGTCTTCGTGTTTCATTCACACTAGTAAGGTGAACTGCTGTATCAGCTGTCCATAGTTGAAATTTTCTTAACAGCGCTTCATCATATAGACTAACTGCCATCTTAGTGAACTCTCCTATATCTATCAACAAGATTCTCAATGTTATCTTGTACTGTTGTTAACACATTGGTAATTATGGGGTAGCCTGAAACTGATGTGTTACCAAAATTGATAAACTTGCAAACATCAACAACACGAAGTCTATCAGCTCCTAAAACAAATATGTTTTTATCAAAGCGGATTGTTATCTTTCCGGGTGATGTAACATATGTTAATGTTTTTATACCAGTCACCAATATTGTTTGTGCATCAAGTTTATGATTACTAAGTAATCTGTCCTTGTAGGCTTCTTGCAAAATCGGGTTCCATTTTCTTAATTTCTTTGGATTAAGTTCATGGCGAAATTGAGCATTTATAACTCTAATAATCCATGGCCCGAAATCCTCATCAAGAGTTTCGCTTGGATCAAATATTTCTAACTTCATTCTAATCTTCTCGATTCAAGAGATTAAAGCTATCTCTACTATGCTGATAACTGTTAGCTGAAAATGTTGATTCATATTCCGGAACAAGTTTACATGTTAACGATGCTGGATATATTGAAATGCCTGAAATCTCAACCAGACGAAATACTCTTCCAACACTGTTATCAAATGCGCTGGGAATAACAAACAATGAGCCTTTTTGTAGTCCTCTAACATCGTAAGGAACAGATATAACAGCTGCTGCAGAGTCAAGTTCTGAATTCCAACCGAGTTTTCTCATTGTTTTCTGATTAGGATGTTCTTCAAAAATACATCCAACAAGCTCCGGTTCAAAGAAGTTACAATCAACTTCACTATAAGTTGTATATGTTTTATTAGGACGAGGAGCTCTATGTATAACCTTTAATCCAATCAAGCTACACATTTCAACAAACCACTTACGTTGTTGCAATATATCCTTCTTGTTAATGAGTAAACCATATTCTGGAGTCATACAGTTAAGCTCCTTTCCATCTAGTTATTCTTCGTTAGGTTCCGCGTTTTTAATGCTATCAATTGATGTGCGCAGGTCTTTCAAGTGACCGTGAAGCTTTACGCCATCATACTCAAATAGATATTTGATTCTATGATCTTTACGCTCATCATTCATATCTGCATCATTGATGATTTCATCGACTCGATTCTTTATGTATTGATACCTATCCACTGCTCTTGAAAACTCTCTGAATGCGTCAGAAATGCTTTCGTAGATATTATTTCCAAACATACTTCTTATTCTATATTTTGAAGCATTATTAAGATCAAACATCGAAACAAGTTGTATAAGCTCGTTTCTAAATGCTTCAATTTTTGAATAGTAAGATTCAAGACGTGTTCCGCACGTATTTAATCCAACATCATTCAACATGTCCACATACTTGGAAGGATTCAACGTATAACCTGATTTATCTTGACCGCGGTTAGTTACCCATCTGATTTCTGAGCCAATAACATTATAGTTATCGTCACGAATATCATGTTTAACAGGATATTGACCTTTCCCTCTTACATTTGTTAAACTATGTTTGAGAGCAGCTCTTTCATCACGAAGTTCTTTATTTGAGTTACGTTCATCATTCAAATCAATGTAACCATACTCTTCTGTGTAATCAAGTATCTTTTTCATTGGAAGATATCTGGCATCAATCCATTCATTAGGAGAAACACAAATGTTTGGGTTTGTAACACCACAGATATAAATGTGATCTCTTCCTGAGAAGTCCACAATCTTGAAGATGTTTAAACGAGTCGGATCACGTAATACAGGGTCTCGATTGCTACGAGGGAGTGGTGCGTTGATATAAGTTGCGTTATGAAGATCAACACCACGTTTCGTAAGTTCATCCTTAACGCGTGACGCCCTGTTAAGATACTCAACAAACCATTGAGGAAGATTATTGAAATCTTCAGTCAAAGATTTTTGCTTATACAAATTGTTAATACCTTTATCTATAACTTCCAATGCTGTTTTTGCGGATGAACATTCATAAAGATCTTCATCTTCTTCAAAACCGTTATAGCTATCAAACCATTCCTGTGCGCTATCACGAGTTTCACATTCCCAATCAGCGTATGCCTCATCAGGTTCATACAGATCTGCGTCTCCAAACATAAAGATATGTTTGTTTCCGTCAGTGTACCATGTATAATCGGTTTTAAAACCATCACTGTCGGTTACTTGCTTACTTTTAACAAATTTCCATACGGATTCTTTTTCTTCCGGTTCATCAAATCTGTAGTTATGAAAAATATCATATGGCATGATTACTTTCTCCTTTTGACGCTTCCACTCACTTTTTTGTTTGAATGTTTATCAATGTAAGAATACGAAAGACTTTCCGCAACTATCTTATTACTTGACACCTTACCGCTTAGTTGGAAACATTTTGAAGAGGAAAGATGTGGATTCTTTCCAACAAATGTAACCTTTCCGTTAGGTCCTAATGTTTCTGACTCAAAGATAAATCCTGTCTTTGTTTTCTTGCCAGAAGCAAATGTAATTAGGCCTTCAAGAACAAGTGCTTTTTCAGAACTATAAACATCAGTGGTTTTGAATGATTCAACATTGCTGTATGTTTCTTTAAGGAAAGATTCAGCAATCTCATCAACACTTTCTTCGTCCACTTCATCAATGGGGATGTCAACTTCCTCAGGTTGATCTTCAGCAGGAATTTCTTGATCACCTGTGATTTCGTCTTGTGTTTCCTGAGAAACAGGTGCAATAACTTCTTTTCCTGACTCGGATTCTGTCTCAGCTTCTGTCTCAATTCCATCAACGTCAGCAATATCGTCACTAACTACTTTTGGAGTAGTTGTAACAATAACTCCGTTATCTTCTTTTGGCTCAATATTGATTGTTGACTCATCTGTTTCAACTTCAATATTGTTTACACTTTCGATTAAGACGTCTTCCGTAAACTCTTGTTTAATTCTTTCGAGATCAGCAGACTTATGAACAAGTATGTAGTACGGAGCATCCTTACCAATGTTTACAAGTGCAAACCCACTACGTGGAGCTGCAGCAATTACATCTTCAAGCTTAAACGCATAATCACCTGTGTCGATGTCCATCTCAACCTTTTCAAGGTCAACAAACATTTCTCCGCGATATACTGCGTCTAAATATGTCTCAACGGAAGCTCCATCTTCTTCGGCAAGATCTTCTCTGAATCTTTTTCGATTCTGAATGACTTTGTCTCCTGTCATATAAGTTGCAAGTGTACTCCATAATTTTGAACCTTTGCAACAATTTATAACATCAATCGCTTTACTAGCAGCAACAGCATCCTCAACTTCATCACTAAGTAGTATGTCAACTACCAAGCCCTTCAATGCTTGTTCATTATATGAATAAGCATTTATTTCATCCACATGATTTTTCAATGCATGTGCAATTGTTCCTGGCTTCTGAGACATCTCGAATGATGTTTCTGGTTTATCAAGAACTCCAACTGATTCTTCTAATTCAGTCTTTGTTTCAGTAGTTTCTTCTGTAGGCTCTTCCTGCTCGGTTTCAGAAAATTCTTTGATTTCACCAATGATTGTAAAGCCACTTGTTTCACCACAGTAGGGACATTGCTCATCAACGTTTACAGCGGCTGAGTCTTCATCAACCACAATATCTGTTTTATCTTTAAAAATGTGTGAGTGACAGATATTACAGTTTGTAATTACCTTACCTACATATGATTTTTGCAAATCTGCATCATCAGTTGCTTCAGGATCAATTACAGTTACATGATCGTCCTCAACATCAGTTTTCATGAAACTATCTAACTTGTTGATACCGTCTAAGCTTGTATCAAATGTCTCTTCATAAAGAGATAGCTGTTGGAAAGCTTCGCTAATAATACTGAAACTCATATTAAGTTATTCTCCTTAATTTTTATCTTATTTAATCAATACCATAAACTAACTGAGTACTATTTTTTAGTTCTTCTCTCAACGCTGCAAGCTCAGCTTTGCCTTCTTCTAGTATTGTTGAGCCATCCATTGTCCACAATGCATTTGTTTGTGTAAATTTGCTTCTAACTCTACCAACAATTATTTTAGTCTGAGCAACTGCATGTCTTACCAACACATCAATCCAGAAATCAGATGTGATCTTAGAAACATCATCAAATCTCGGAATATATATGATTGTAATTCTATCGGGTAGATTTGAGGCAACGTTGATGTATAGTTTATTGGACATCTTATCAAAGTAATGTGAAAGATCAGTGGAAATAGTATTACGAACTTGTAACACTGTATTCCAAGCTGCAAAGTTGTAAGCATAATCTGTCAAATTGGTCATATTACCCATACCAGATAATATCTGCCATTGACTTGCGTAAAGAGGGTCCATAACTGCTCCCGATGTTTCGGAAACTTCGCCCGCATAACCCTCAGTGCGTCTAACTCCGATTACAGAGCTTACTTTAAAAGACGACATATCAATACATCTCTCATATGGCACTGTAACAATTGCAACTGTATCAATATATCGTTGTATTTCACGTAATGAGCTATTGATAATACTTGTTAAGGATTTATCAGTTAACTCAAATTCAAGAACATCACCCGTGAGATTCAAACGTATTTCTTCTTTTATTGCTTGCATATTCATATGAACTCACATGTCCTTTCTTATATAAAAAATTATAACTACCTAACTCAAAACCGCTACTTTTGAGTGAAGTTCTACAAACTATTATTCTCCTTCAGGAGTTGGACTCTCTGATTCGGGAGTTGTAGTTTCAGGATCGGATTCCGGACCGGGATTTGGCTCTGATTCCGGATCCTCAGTTGTATCAGAACTATCTGATTTAACTGGTTTAAGCAGATTTAAACAAACCCATCCGGATTGTTTATTATGTGTAGTTTGTCCCCAGATGTTATCATGTTCATCTACTACTATTGCTGTAACAGTAATCTCAGTTGCGTTGATAGTGCCAAGAACTCTGGGTGGCTGACCGTTTGGAGTTGGAAACTTACATAGGCATAAAGAACCCTCATTTCCTTCTGAACTATAAACAGCGGGAGTTACGAGCTGATCAATTTTATCAAAAACAAGAGCATCCTGATTTGCACCTCTATCCACTTTCAATTTGTTCATATTAAAATGAAAGGTAAATTCTGGTTTCTCAGTGTACACAGTATTTGTTGTGAGGTGGCACTTGTTATCTTTATAAGTGTAGAAAAACATAGAACTATACTCCTTTAGCCTGTAAGATATTATTCTTCGGGATCTTCTTCATCATCCTCGGGTTCGGAAGATTCTTCACCCTCTTCTACTACAGCATCATCTTCATCATCAGCAAGTTCTTCCAATGTTTCAGGTGGCGCATCAATTGTTCCAGCAAGTGCATAAAGAGCTTTTGCATTTTCATCAATTACAATAACATATTCTGGATCTTCAACGGGTTTATTGTCTTTGAATGTTACACAGATGTTTCCATCTTTATCTTGATATACAAACATAATTTTCTCTCCTCTAATAAAATATTAGTTTATTTATATATTTATTATATATATTATATTGTTTACAATATAATATACAATTAGTGACTTATAAGTCACTATATATTATATATTACAATTGTTTTTACAGATTTAGGGGTAAAATTAAAAAATTTAAGAAAAATTTACGATTGACACCTATCATCCTTGAACAGCTCTATAGAACTATAGTTGATTTATTATTAACTGTAATATATAATGCAAGTAATTAGTAATCACCTTTTATGAAATCATAATGGGATGGTGGAGTTGCCACCACCATCCCATATTTATGAATTACAAAACTTAATTAAGAAATCTTATTTTGTGATCTTACCCTTGATAAGAAGGCCTTTGTTGAGCATCTGGAGGTCATAAAGAGTGGACCAACCCTGGCTCATTCCACCATCTGCATAACCAAGAAGCTGAGTAGGCACGATAGCCATATATGGTGCATAAACAGCAGCGGAACTCATCATATCGTTACCATTGCATCCAACTACAAATGTACCAGCTTCAATGTTTGGTGTTACAAACACTTTCAAGCCGTTGATTGTACCTGCGAAGTAAGGACCATTGATTGTGCCTGCAGGAGCAGCATTCCAGCTCTTAATTACGGAGAGAACAGGAAGAACGTCAGAAGCAGCAATAACGTAGTTAGGAGCAAACTTCTTGGTTGCATCATAGATTTTCTGTTTTGCGATTTCGAGGATTTCTGCAAATCCTTCATAGTGTTCAGATTTAGAAACACCGATAGGAAGTGTTTTGCTCCATTCAAGCTCTACATCAGATGCTGCGTTTGCAATGAGCAAGTTTGTGATTTCTGTGTCGATTTCGTAGCTCAATTCACCAACAGCTTTTTCAGCGAGCTGGTCACCAAGGTCAAATCCATAATCTGTTTTTGCTTGATATGCAGCGATCTGGCTGTAGTAAATAGCAATTCTACGAGCTTTTGCAACAAGTGCAATGGATTTCATTTCAGCTTTGATCATAGGAAGATCATTCTGAGGAACAGTTACGTTGTCATAAACATATGCAATCTTTGCTGCGCCTTCTGGTGCTGTGTAAGTACCGTCTGCATTGAGCACACCGCCTTCAAGTTCAACACCTGTGTCATTCAAGAATTTGTACAATTTCACGTCTTCACATGTTCCGTCTGCATTGTGTTTCTTACATGTAGTAACTACATCTTTCCAAGCAACGGAGCCGGAAGTAGCTGTGATAGGTTCAACAACTCTTGAGCCTGTGTAATCTGCATCAACAGTTCCAAATTTGAAAGGATTGCTGATAAGGTCACCAGATTTAGTTGCGCCCTTCTTGGATGCATACTGATATTCAATGTAAGTAACGAAACCAGACATGCTGGACATTGGATGAACAATTACAAGGTCGTGAGCAATGAGGTTAGGAAGAGCTACGTTTGTAAGGTTCATACAGAATTTTTTGAACATACCCATATCGGATCTTTGAGTTCCAACAGAGTTGTCAAATGCTTCATTCATAAACTTGTTTACGTTTTCAAGACATTTTGCTGTAACGAGTTTTTGGTTAGTGGACATTCTTTCGCCACTGTGCATTTTGCCATAAACAGATTCTGCAACTGCAAGTCTGTTTTTGTAAGCTTCAAACAATGTTTTTGCCATAGTTAGAAATCTCCTATATTATTTCAATTTGTATTATTTTTTTAATCTTGACAGCTATTTCATAAAACTTGAAAGTGTGAGGTCAATTTCGTCATCGATTCCGCTGCCTGTTGAAGGAATGACGTTTTGTTTTGACTCCGTTATCTTCATCTTGATATTCTTTTTACTAGCAACATTGAATGGTAAGGAATTAACTTTCAAATTATATGCTTGTAAGTCTTCACAAATTCTATCAATGTCTGAGAAAGAATAAGACTGAGGCAATCTTTCTTTTATGTTGTCTGACTTGAGACCTAATCTTGATGCTTGTAGTTGAATATATCGATCAACCGCTGTTTTTGCAATTGACTTATATTTTTCAACAAGCTTTGTTGCGGAGTCAAGTTTTGCTGAAGATTGACCTTCCTTTGTTTTGAACTCGCTCAAAGAATTTTCCAATGCTTCAAGTAGTTCGCCATTTCGTTTTTCTAAATCTGCTATTGAACTTTCATGTTGAGTTCTAGCGGATTTTAGTTCTTCTTCAAGAAGTGCAACTTTGTGTCTGTATGTTTTAACATTCTCACTAAGTTTTTGCTTCTGTTGAGAACTTGTTTGTAGCTGTGTTTGGAATGATGTTAAATTTTCTTTAATCATCTTTTCAGAGCTACGACACTTGTCAAGTTGTTCAGTTAAACTTTCAACCTGACGCTGAAGATCTTTGTTTGCTGATTCTGCTTCTGCAAGTTTAGCATTTGCTCGACCAAGGAAAGTACTAAATCTAGCTTCTTTTGTATAACAAACTGACAACTTTTCTTGTAATTCTTTGATCATGTCTTTTTGCTCAGCTTGAGTTTTCCATGAATCTTGTAACTCTTCTAAAATATCAACTCCGGAATTTTCGGCTGTCTCATCATTTAGTTTAGTAACTGATTCATTTGGCTCATCAACAATTTCATTATCTTCTATATTATCAACTGATTCAGAAACATCTTCCTCATCAGTGGAATAATCAATTTCAAGTCGCTCTAATGTGTCTTCCATAGTTTTCTTATCTTCATCTGTTGATGAATCAATGGCTTCCTTCAGAGCTTTTCTTAATGTTTTTTCATTAGTTAATGATTCAGTAACATATTTAGGACGAGCTGATTTAACAGCTGGAAGTAATACTGCGTCCCAACATTCACAATCATATGAGTCAGGTTCTACAGATTCTGTTCCGTCATAGTCCTCAACGGTGTCACCACATCCTCTACTTGACACACCAATTTTGCATCCATAATCGCACATTGTTTTCAATATACGACCGTTTGGAGTTGCAAGAATGTCAAATACACCATATAGCTTACCATCAGATCCTTTTTTAGGAACTTCAGCCATACAGATTGCAATCTTCTCCATATCAATTTCAGTTCTGTCAACTGGGTGTCCAAGTTCTCCGAAAAGACATCTATTTTCAATCTTTTCTATCATTATGGGATTACTGAATGTTTTGTCCCAAAGTTCTTCAGAATATTTTCTACCATTTCTTGTAGGATTTTTGAAATCAGCAATGATTCCTACTAATCGTCCAAGGATGCCTCTCTTCTCTTGTTCTTGAGGAGAAAGTCTTTCATATTCCATTTCACGTTTAACATTGAAACTTTCTAACATGTATATCAACACCTTTTCTTTTCATATACAATGTAATGCACTTGCTTAATTTAGCGCATATATTATACTATATATCTTAGATATTTATCAAAAGTTAATTCAAGGATTCAAATGCTTTCAGATCAGCTTTTATGACCTGTAAGAGCTGAATACAAGGAACAAGATTAAATGTTTGACTGTATGTTAACAACACATGATTTATTTCTTCAAATCTTGTGTGTGACATAAACATTGTGTCATTAGTTGCTTGTTTTCTAAATAACAAGATTTGTAAATTAAGAGCCGCTAATGTTGTTAGAACATTGCTTGTGTCTTCAGACTCATCACAAGTAACAATGTTTTTATATAGCATTGATTTTTTGTGATTATAGCTCTTTCTTATCTTTGCATAGAACTCACTTACGTCAAGCGGTCTATGCTTATTTATGAATTCAACAACACTAAGATTTACTTCAGAGGATTGAAGAGCAAGTTTAACTTGACTACTAGTATCAATTCCTCTTCCTGAAAGTTCGGATAAAAGTAATAAACAATCTCTTCTGGTTATCATATTATATATACAATTTCCTTTCCAGTTATTTCTGGCAAATATTTTGTAGTTTTAGTTAATCATATACCATAGTATATTTGATAAGATTTAATCTAAACAATTAAACTTGAAGCACTTTTTATTGAGGCTGTGGAGAGCATTGTGAGATTAAAAGTTATCATTTGATGAGTCAGCAAAATAGAGTATACAGTTATCAGCAAACTGGAAAAATTCCA
>JAEIGA010020198.1_pt1 | contig 10152 bp, 7 predicted proteins | sample 9270691 | NCBI WGS metagenome assembly JAEIGA01 (sample SAMN17057246, study PRJNA624740) | gut metagenome | biome: biome; isolation source: fecal sample | host: Bos grunniens | place: China: Xizang | collected 2019
CAAGTAAATGCAGCATTCGGAGCATGCAAACTCGCGAAACTCAATAGCAGCGAACTACGCGGCTCAAGTCTCATACACCTCAATTTTGATTATGTCAATACCATTGAGGCGGGTGTGCCTTACCTCTTCATGCCGATGGCGGATGTCAATCCAGTAATCATCGAAGATGTAGTAATTGATAATACGCTCAGACCTATAGTAACAGATTACTTCAGCATGAATGGTATTTTCTATCCTACACATGTGGCTACAGGTGACTATTTCTTAGGTACAGACAATTATCTCATTGCAGTTAAGGACGGAGATTCTAGTAATCTCAAAGGTCTGCGTGCGTACTTTACAATAGGAGCGGGCGCGCCTGCAAGCGCACGAGCACGCGTAGTGATGGCTCCAACAGTTGCTACCGATCTACAAGAGAATACCATCACCACCACTGCAGAAAAAGTGATCATAGATGGTACAATCTACATCCTCCGCGGAGATAAAATCTATACCACCACAGGTCAATTAGTGAAATAATCTACTTAAATACAATAACAATGAATAAAATATATAAAAAACCAGTAACGGATATACTCACAATCTCTGGCACCCATGCAATTTGCATGGTGTCAGGATTCGTGAGCACAGGTGGTGGAACAGATATACCACAAGACCAAGGCCGTTAATCCACAGAACTATTAAAGAAATTATATGAAGCGACTATTTTCAGTACTATTGTTATCCACTTGCGCCCTTTTCTCAATGGCGCAGGTGGATACCGAGTTTTGGTTTGCTGCACCATGGATGAACTCACACCATACAGGTGAGGCGGACTTCCATATGATTTTATCAGCATATGACCAGGACACCAAAGTGACAATCACGCAACCAGCATGGCAGAATAGAATACTGGTAGATACCACTATTCTGGCACATAGCTACTGCGACATCATTATCGGTCCTCGTACCGACCATAAGCAGTATGCCGAAGCGAATCTGGAAGCACCATACAATAAGATTGCACCCAGAGGATTGCATATCACTACAGACCAACCTATCTCGGCTTACTACCAGATTACTCACGCCAATGGAGAAGCATATACCCTTAAGGGAAAAAATGCACTCGGTACGGAGTTCGTTGTGATGTCACAAACGAACTTTGCTAACTATGCGAGTTATAATGGTTATGTAAGCCACAATAATTCCATTCAAATAGTCGCAACGGAGAATAATACCACCGTCACAATCACGCCATCTAATCCGGTTATCCAAGATGATGGCTCGGCAAGCACTACGCCAATCACTGTCACCCTCCAGCGCGGAGAGACATATGCGGTTAAATCAGCTTCTACCGCAGCCAACAAGCATCTTATGGGCACGCGCATAGTGGCGTCCAAACCTATTGCGGTCACTACATCAGACGACTCTGTAGATGCATCCGCAGGGCAGGATGCCGTGGGTGAGCAACTCGTACCTACAGATATGGCGGGTACAAACTATACCGTCATTCCACTCACCGGCACCAATTCGCCCAATGAGTACCTATATGTATTAGCTCTCAATGCCAATACTAATGTCACACTCATTGACGATACCAATACCGAAACCATCACACTTGCGGCAGCAGGAGAATGGCAAGCAAGGAAAATAAAAGGCGTCACATATATCGAAGCAGATAATGCCATTCAGGTATTCCAATTCACCAATAGACAAGGAGAATCGGGAGGAACTATCCTGCCACAAATGCGATGCACAGGCTCCAAGCATGTTACATACAAGCGAATACCTAATTCCAACCTCTGCTACCTCAATATTCTTACCCAAACCAATAATGCAGCATTGCTCACTATGAATGGCAATGCCATCCCATTCTCAGCCTTCAAACCAGTACCAGGTAATCCTGATTGGTCATACACCTCACTTGATGTCACAGCCAAACCAGCCGATATGCCTGTAGAGGTGGAGATACAGCATGGCGTATTCCAGTTAGGCGTAGTGGATAGAGCATCACAGCCACAAGGTACACTCACCTATGGTTTTTTCTCTGATTATGCCACCACCTCGCCAGTCTATGTCACACACGAGGCACTCAATGTAGATACCGCTGTTACTATAGACGAAGGATTTCCTATCACACTCATCGCTTCAGCAGCAGATGGAGTGGGGCAGTTCGCGTGGTACAAAGATGGGCAACTCGTTGCCACAGGCGATACACTCGTCATCCCTGCAGTAACAATGAAGGATGCCGGCGTATATGAAGTGCGCGCAGTGAGCGATATTTGTACTGTGGAATATGCAGTATTTGATTTCCATGTCATTCCTGCACCAATACCGCCATGTCCTAAGGTGGAAATGACCTACCCAGACCAAATATGTGGCGAGGAAAAACAACTCCTCTTCAATCTCACCATCACAGAAGGAGCATTCGATAAGGCAGAACTTACCTTTGACGCCAATGCCAAGCAAGCAGGATGGAGAGACACCACCTACCTATTCGTCAAAGAGCAGATAGGTGCTAATCTACCAGCCAATCTTTATATTCAGCCAGAATATAATGCTACACTCACCCTCTATCCTCAAGGACAAAACTGCGATACTATCACCCTACCTATTCGCTTCTCCGTCCTATACCCATCATCCGTATTCGTGCAACGATGGAATGATGTGCTGGCTGTCCTGAATGAGAAATATAATCGTGGAGAAGGAGTGGAGGGCTACCATTTCACCGCATTCCAATGGTATAAAAATGGACAACCTATACCTGGTGCCAATACATCCTACTACTATTGTGGACCTACAGAAACACTCGATTTTAATGCACAATACCAAGTACTACTGACACGACAAGATGGTACCACTATCATCACATGTCCATATACGCCAATATATAATAATGTGCCAGATGAACCACAACCACAAAAGTAATGAAGCAATGAAGAGATTATCAATACATACCTTATTCGTAGCACTCATTAGTGCCTTCGCTATCATGGCACACGCTACCGAGACGCGCTATTATTTCGTGCGAGGAGGACAACTGCCTCAGGATATTACTTCCGTGGACCTCAGACCAAACTATGGAGGCACAGAGTGGAATCTAAGAAATATATACCGCAGCGAGAATGCACGATATGCACTCTTTGAGAAGCGAGCAGATAGTTGGTGGCAAGTAACGGTCAATGCCTCCAAAGCCAATCCTGTAGATTTATCCGAAATAGATAATACATGGACGCTTTGCATGCGCTTGCGCAGAACAGTCAATTATCCGCTCACACTGTGCCTTCTTGGCCAAACAACGGCAGAAGGATATACCATCACCACTACCGAAGTGCCAGCGGATGGACAATGGTACACCATCAAGGTACCACTATCCAAGTTCACCACACCACTCGCCTTTGACCAACCACAAACCAGCACACTCGTCAGACTGCATTCCGATCTTGGATACGCAGGAAATGAAGTGGGAATAGACTTTTGCTATCTCACGGGTGACCCAACTGTGCTCGACCCAGGACAAGTGCGCGATGAAACACGCTTCTACCTCGTCTCGAATGATAAAACGCCACGCAATGTGCCATATGACATGACCGATTATTTCTCACGCATCAGCATGAAATACTCCGGATGGATGCAGTGGGCATATGTGCCATTCCCATTCTATTCAATGGATGCGGCTGCGCCAGTGGCTATGCAACTATGCGCTTCTACCCCATTGAATATGGATATAGTGGATAACGACTGGTGTATCATCGCACAAGTGATGACCGATATGCAAGGTGAATTACAAGCCACTTTCTACCTCGATGGATATGCCTACGCCTATACCATCGCTGCAGACCAACTCACCAGAGACGGAAAAACATGGAATAGACTCTATTTGCCATTAGACCAAGCACAACTTAACACCTACACCCAATCCACACCTGTTGTCTTCTCACTCAAAGCCAATACAATGACGGCAGGTATCATGAGCGTGGCAAGCATCATGGTGACCAATAATCACTCCGCTTCCGACCCTAAGCCGGTTGTTCCTGGAGATCCTGCTAATGGACAGCAGATATGGCTCGTCAATGATGGCACACCACTGCCTGAAATGTCCAATATAGTGGATTATCGACTCTTCTATACCGATAATCTCAGTGTAGGATATGGCAATAACACCAAGCGCAAAGAGACAGATCCTTGGCTCACACTGCTGCCTACCAATGGATGGTACTCGGCGGATGTTAGCGCGGCCAAACCAGTGGACCTATCTGCAGTACAAGCAGACTGGAAAATGCATGCTGCCGTCAGCACTACCTCTACCTATCGTCCTATCAACCTCATCCTCTATAAATTGGCAAATGCCCAGTTGTATAGATACCAACTCACAGAGAATGACCTGCCTACAGCACAAAATGGTAATTGGTTTGAATTCGAAATACCAATGTCCACCATCCTCGGCGCAGAGAAATCATTACCATCCTATGCGCAGAGCAATCGTATCCTATCCTTCCACTCCGATAACGGAGGCGTAGCTGGAGTAGAGGTGAGCCTCAAATATCTCTATTTCTCCAAAGAAGGTGAGTCAACGCCAGCACCGATACCAGGAGAAACACCGATGATAGAACCCATTCTTACACCTGTTAGCACGGAGGGATTAGACCAAATAACGGATGATAACCAGCCTACCAAGATTCTCAAAGATGGACATATATATATCCGTCGAGCAGATGGTGTGTGGTATGATATATTTGGAAGAAAAATACATTGAGAATATATAGCAACATATCACCCTTTCGTCATAGCGCCACTATCGCTATCCTTAGTCTATTGCTATTCTTACTATCCACATCCACTCAAGCACAGACATTTAATGCGTTTGTCATAGATGTGGATGGCGGCTACGCTGGTATGAAAGAAGGAATGGGCGCTACGGCAGGTATGCGCCTCGGTTACGGAATGCGATATAAGCATTTCGTTTTCCGCCTCGGAATGGGTATGGCATATGACTATAATAATACACCCATGCCCGATAATAGCGAGATATTACCCGCAATCGATTCTGAACAAATAGAATACTTACGCCATAGTAATTATACGAAGCGAGTGGATATAACGCACAAGACGGAGCTACAAGCATATCTGCTCATGGGAGGAGAATGGGAATACTTCTATTTCTTGATAGGTTGCACACCCGCATGGACCGTTTATGGCACTACCACTATCAATGCACAAATACAAGTCTATGGCGATTACGATATGTTCTACGACCCATTCATGAATATGCCCAACCATGGCTATACTACCAAGCCATACCACTCAGACCCCATTGCAATACCCACATCCATGGCATTATATGCTTCCGCCGAAATAGGCGTACCCGTGGGAGAAAAATTCCAAATAGGTGCGTTTGCTGATTATCCGGTCTATGCACCCACACCCCAAAACTATAGAGTGGGACTTAGACTCACAGCATGGTTCGGTAAATTCAAGAAAAAACATGAGCCCTGCCGATGCCTATTAGATAGTTACCTACCATATAATTATTAATAATATACTAGTTCCCTAGTCACCTAGTTCCCTAGTTCCCTAGTTCCCTAGTTCACTAGTTAAAATCAAAAAAAACAATGAAATTCAAAGCACTTATCATCTGCGTATTGTTTTCATCCATCGCATACGCACAAACTCAATCCTACAAACGCGGATATGGAGTAGATCAAGCCAAAATAAGTAATCAAGGTATCTCCTATCTCTCCAAAGGAGCAGGATGGTACTATGATTGGTCTACCTCTACCTACCTTGACTTCGAAGGAGCAGAGACAGATTTCGTTCCTATGACTTGGAATGGAGGGTATAATACCAATGACCTACGCTCATTCTTACAAAAGCACCCTTCGGTTAAATATATCCTTGCGTTCAATGAACCTAACTTCAAAGACCAAGCCAATATGACGCCATCGCAAGCAGCCAAAGCATGGCCTGCACTGCAAGCCATAGCAGATGAGTTCAATCTCAAACTCGTATCACCAGCACCCAACTGGTGCGGATGGTGCGTCGAGGAAAATGGTACTACCTATAATTCTCCATATGATTGGCTCAGAGATTTCTTCAAAGAGTGCCCTAAATGCCGCGTAGATTATATAGGCATACACTTCTATATGGGCGATATGAATGCCGTCAAAGGAAGCATAGAGCAATTATACAACCAATTCAAAAAACCAGTATGGCTCACTGAATTTAATATGGATAAGAACGGAATGGGAGATAATGGCACCATAGATGAACAAAGAAACTTTATGGTCAATATGATTGACTGGATGGAGCAAGACGATAGAGTCTATCGCTATGCATGGTTCTTAGGTAGAGGAGGCATCATCACCGATCTTATCAGCTCGGATAAGAAAACGCCTACACTCCTCGGAAAACTATATGCCAATATGTCATCCTACGATAAGGAATTCTATCACGCACTCAATACACGCATCGAAGCAGAGCATTATATCAAAGCAGAAACATTCTCACTAGTGGAGTCCACCGATACGGATGGTGAATTATCTATCGGATATACCCAGCAAGGTACGAAATTATTCTACCAACTCGATGTCCCTGCCGCAGGTGAAGTAAACATGCAAATACGCACAGCAGGAGAACAGAATGCCCAGTTGGAAATCTATTCAGGCACTACCTTCTGCGCAGCTATAGATGTGCCATCCACAGGTTCGTGGACCAAATGGCAGACATCGCAAATAGACCTCAATCTCCCCGCTGGCAAGCAAATAATCGAAATACGCTATGTATCTGGGGCTGCGGATGTGAATTGGCTATCATTCACTTCCACTACACAAGATGTGGAATCAATACAGCAAAGCACTATAGGACATAAATTCCTAACACAAGATGGACAAATCATCATCCGTGTAGGCGAAGAAAACTATACCATCTTAGGACAAAAAATACAATAATGAAACACTATATAGCTATCGATTGGGGAGCCACCAGCGGACGAGTAATCGTGGCGCATCATGATGGCAATGATATACAGATGGATGAAATCCATCGCTTTCCTAATGCCATAGAGCAACACGAAGATCAGCATTACTATTGGAATTTCTCGGAACTCATTCGTCAGACCCTTATCGGCCTACAAAAAGCCGCCCAATTGGGACTACATTATGAGTCCATCGGAGTGGATACATGGGGAGTGGATGTCTGCTTCTTGGATGGGGATGGACAACTCATCGGCCAGCCATTAGCCTATCGCGACCCATTCACAACTGATGTACCTGAGCAGTTCTTTCAGCATATACCCGCGGAGCAACTATACGAGAAATGTGGTATTCAAGTGATGAACTTCAATACCGTATTCCAGCTCTATGCTTGCCACCTACAGCAATTCCCTCCGTTTGTCAATGCCAAGCATATCCTCTTCATACCTGATATGATTAACTATGTGCTTACTGGACGAATGGCATGCGAATACACCATCCTCTCCACTTCGGCGATGATGAACCCTCGCACCAAACAAATAGACGAAGATATACTACGCCTATGCGGATTGCAGCGCACACAGTTTGCTCCACTCGTCATGCCTGGCACAGACTTAGGTACTATTCTGCCTTCTATCGCCGAGCAAACAGGGCTCAATCCCGATACACGAGTCATCGCTGTCGCTGGACATGACACTGGAAGCGCTGTGGCTGCATGCCCACGAATAATCGATGGTAAACGCACTGCATTCCTCAGTAGCGGCACATGGTCACTCATGGGAGTTGTTACAGACCAACCTGTGATCACACCACAAAGCGCAGCGCTTAATTTTACCAATGAGGGAGGTGTGCAATCCACCACCAGACTCCTCAAAAACATAACAGGACTATGGATCTTAGAGCAATGCCGCAAAGAGTGGAAAGAGCAATCAAAAGACTATTCCTATCCACAATTAGTGCAGATGGCGCAGCAGACAAGCGGCAATCCTGATTATCTCTTCAATCCAGATGAACCACGCTTTGCAAACCCTGCTTCTATGATAGCAGAGGTGCAAGGAGCATATACTATGACGGACAATGAAATAGTATGGACTATTTTCCATAGTTTGGCGAAACGCTATGGAGAAGTGTTTCAAATGCTCCAATCCCTCAGCCCATGGAAGATAGAAGCCCTATATGTCATCGGCGGCGGAGTGAATAATAAATATCTATTAGACCTCACCGAGAAGGCAGTAGGCGTACCTGTCATCCCTGGTACTGTAGAAGCCACCACACTTGGAAATATAATAATGCAAAAATCTGCAATATAAAATCTAAAATCTAAAATATATGAAACCATTAGTAGAAACAAAAGCCCGCGTGGGCGTCTTCTCTATCGCCCTCGGCGCTTATCTTCCACAGTTCCCAACATTGCTTCCTGAATTCGAAGCACAGTACGAGGCATTCAAAAAAACACTGCCTAATACCGTAGAAATCATCGATGGCGGTTTGGTAACTACCAAAGAACTATCACAAGCAGCAGGTGATAAATTCCGTGCAGCAGATGTGGATCTCGTCATTATGCAACTTCTCACATACGCCACATCATATAATATGCTCCCAGCAGTGCGCGACCTCAATGTGCCTGTGGTGCTCGTTAATGTGCAGAAAAAAGCAGCACCTGATTATAAGAATACCGATACACCTACTTGGCTTGGCGAACTATATGCGTGCGGCGCAGTAGGAGAGATGGTGGCTGACCTTGAGCGCGCAGGAAAACGCCATGCAGTCATCACGGGCGTCGTAGAAGGAGGAGACCCATATGTGCAGCACGAATTAGAAGAGTGGTGCAAAGCAGCACAAGTGCGTCGCCGTTTCCGCGATACAAATATCGCACAGATTGGACGACCATACCCTGGTATGATGGACCTCTATATTGATGAAACAAACCTCTACCATCGTATGTTCTTATATACCAAGCAGTTCGATTGGGAGAAGATGTGGGCAATAGCTGATTTTGTGAATGATAATGATGCCATCTGCGCAAAAGCAAAAGAAATCATCGATACCTTCGAAATAGAGGGTGGAGGCACCGTTGAAAAAGTATGGGATATGGCGCGTTATGTCATCGCTTTCGAACAGTGGGTAAAAGACGAGAAATTAGGATTAGTAGCTTCACACTATGATGGCTTCTCACAAGGCATAGCAGGCAAACTCGACTCTATGCTTATCCCTGCATTCTCTATGCTCATCAAGCAACATACCGCTTGCGCTGTGGAAGGAGATATGAAAGTGGCTATGGCAATGTCCATCCTCAAAACCATCTCAGGCACAGGTCAATTGGCAGAGATGTATAGTATCGACTTCCCTGCAGATATATGCATCATTGGTCACTCGGGTTCAGGTGATGCAGATATATCTCAAGCACATAAACCAACCATGAAAATCGTGCCTATCTTCCATGGTAAGACAGGCGGCGGATATCTCACACAATTCTATCCTCCAGTAGGACCTGTTACCTATTTAGGTATCACGCAAGATAAGAATGGTGTATTCAAATTCGTGGTGGCTGAAGGAGTGAATGAAGAAGGTGATATATTCATGTTTGGTGATACCAATATGCGTACGCGCTTCTCAATCGGCGCACGCGAGTTCTGCAATCAGTGGTCAGAAGCTGGACCTACACACCATATGGCTGCAGCGGTAGGACGACACATCGATACTATCCTCAAAGTGGCAAAGATATTTGATGTTCAGGTAGATATTATCTGCCGCTAATAGTTGATTGTATGAATATTACATTAGGACTTTTAATCATCGCCATAGGCGCATTCTGTCAGTCATCGTGCTATGTGCCAATCAATCGTATTAAACAATGGTCATGGGAATCCTATTGGTTGATACAAGGTGTATTTGCATGGCTTGTCTTTCCGCTCATTGGCGCATTATTGGCTGTGCCAGAAGGACATTCGCTCGTAGAATTATTTACTTCTGCATCCACACTCAATGTGCTCATGACTATATTCTTTGGTGTGCTTTGGGGTATTGGAGGACTCACATTTGGACTCAGTATGCGCTATTTAGGCGTGGCTTTAGGTCAGTCTATCGCTTTAGGTACTTGTGCAGGATTAGGTACCATCATGGGACCTATCTTACTGCATCTCTTCTTCCCTGAGCAAAATCCATTAGCGCAACTCACCACGGCCGTTCTCATAGGCGTAGC
>JAEIGA010020199.1_pt1 | contig 10152 bp, 10 predicted proteins | sample 9270691 | NCBI WGS metagenome assembly JAEIGA01 (sample SAMN17057246, study PRJNA624740) | gut metagenome | biome: biome; isolation source: fecal sample | host: Bos grunniens | place: China: Xizang | collected 2019
CCTCCGGGAGGGAGCTGGCGCCGGCTTGCGGCGGGAATGCGAACCAGCGCTATCCCAGCCAACACAAAAGGGCACCCGAGTGGGTGCCCTTTTGTGTTGTGATGTGTGTCCGATTTAGATGCAACCGACCGTAGTGGCCGATTTAGATGCACGCTGTTTTTCGTGAAGGTATGGATATCCCTTGGCGATGATGGGAGTTGCACTTGACCGCTATCTTCCGGGGCGCAACGCCATGCTTGTAAACGAAGCCTATGTAGTTTGTAAAAATAATTCTCACTATAAACAGTTTGCGGTTAGAGAAACATATGTCGCCATTATTTCCGATTTTGCTTTTTGATGGATTTGATATTGAAATGCTTTTTCATATAGGCCAACAGAATCAATCCCAAAATCGGGAAAGTGGTCGCGATCAGCATACCAATCTTAAAACCGACTTCTTCTGGTGACAAAGACAATGTATTTCCCAAATTTGCCGCCCATTCGGTTAAGGCAATATTATCTACTACGATACCAAGAGTTTGCGGTGCGACCGAAGCACCCAGATCGCCTCCGGCAGCCATCAAGGCATATGCCGCAACTCCGACCATGGGCACTTTTTCTTCCATAAATATGAGTGTACCCGGCCACAGCATTGATGTGCAAATGCCCAAGCCGACGCAAGCAAGCAGAGAAAGAATATCGTTTTGTGAAAAAGCAACCAGCAGATAAAGGACTGCTGACCCCGCCATACTCCAGCACAGAACCTTGAAAATGTTTTTGCCATATTTTGCATAAGCGGTTCTGGTAAGTGCTAACAAGATGGCAAAGAGGCACATGCCGAAAATATCACCCCACATTTTGGGCATATGTAATACGTTTTCGGCATAAACGGAAATCCAATTGGACATGGTGTTTTCGGCACAAGCTCCCAAGAAAATGCACAACATACACAGGGCGAGACCAATGCTTCTGTGCTTGGAACTGACTTTTTCCGTTTTGCTGTGATCGATATTCATATCCGGGAGCGGAGAGATCATCAACAAGATCGAAGCAATCACGGGAAGTGCCGCCCAGAAGAAGGTAAGATAGTTCCAATATTTATTCCCGACAAACTGCAGAATAATCGTACTGATCAGAACGACGCTGACGAGTCCGTATCCGTAAAGTGAGTGGAGTGTGCTCATATCCTTCTCGGGGGTGTCCGACGGCAACGCGGCAACAGTCGGGCTGATCAAAACCTCGCCAAGACCGGCTGCGACGGAAAAGAGAACGGTCCCAAGCACTAATCCAATGTAAGCGTATTGAGGTAATAACATTGGGATGAGCGCATAGGCGCACAGTCCCGTTGCCGTCAACAGAGGCATCAAACGGAGTGTTTTATGTATATTAAAGTATTTGCTGAAAAAGCTGAAAATCAAGTCGATACTCAGCTGTGTGCAAAAGTTGATTAACACCAACGTGCCAAGTAACGTGTATGAAATCCCATACAGTTCTCTGAATGTTGCAAATAGCAACGGCGGTAAGCTGAACACCGAGGACATGGCGAGATATGTAAAGTAGCATACGAATTTTGTGCGTTTGTATTTTGCTTTTTCCATGATTCAATCTCCCATCATTCACATGTTGTATCCTTGACAAAAGGATGCCATTGTGATATAATTATAGTACCAAACAATGGCGGCGTATATAAATATTGTGTATATTTTTGGTAAAATAGTTTCAATCGGAGGAATTGTATGAAAAACTTCTCTTTTTCTTTTGACCATACGATGAGAGAACTGTTTGAATACCCTGATCCGTCGTTTCCTTTTATCACATGGATGGGAAATTTCGATGCCTTTGCGGATCGAAGCTTGGCTTGCCACTGGCATAACGAATTTGAATACGGCGTGGTACTGTCAGGAACATTGGACTATTACATTGATGGCAATTACGTAAGGGTTAATGAAGGTGACGTTGTATTTGTCAATTCCAATGCGATGCACATGGCAACTCAAGTTGGTGATGAATGCGCTGTGCTGTATACGGTCAGTTTTATACCCTCTTTGTTTACAGGAGGAGCTAACACCGCCTTTTTCAAAAAATATTTTCAGCCGGTATTGCAATCTCCGCTGAAAGGATTGTTCATAGATGGGAAAACGAATACAGGTGCCGCCATAACGGAGCTTTTGCGTAAAATATATGAGTTGGAAACGCATGAATCAAAATATTATGAAATTATATGTATCAGCCTCATGAGTGACATTTGGAAACAAACGCTTCATTACATACAAGAACAACCGAACAGCATCGAACCCGCCTGTATTGATGATGGAACTGAACACAAGATAAAAGATATTCTTTTTTATATTCACGAACATTATGCTGAAGACATTCATATAGAAGACCTTGCAAAATACGCGCGTGTCAGCCGTAGCGAGTGTTTTCGTTGCTTCAAATGCTATCTTAACAAAAGTCCAATTGTGTATTTGACCGAATACCGTCTATCTTATGCAACAAAATTATTGGTAGATACAGAAAAAACAATGACGGAAATTGCTATGGAATGTGGTTTTTCCAGTGCAAGCTATTTCGGAAAGCAATTTAAGAAAGCATATAAAGCTTCTCCCTTACAATTCAAAAAATCGCATAAATAGAGAATAAAAAAACGGTTAGAATTTTAAAAATAGGGTGTCGCTACGGTGACACCCTATTTTTCATGCTAAAAGTATATTGCAGGTTAAAATTATGTTGTATAATGATTGGATATTTGGCAAGGAGGTAATAAAAATGTCAAATCAAAAGTACACCACGGAATTCAAGAAACAAGTTGTTGAATTCTATCTCGATCACCACACGGTGAAGGAAACTCTGCAGGAATTTCACATTCACGAAAGCACGCTGTTTGCTTGGAAGCATCAGTATCAGACCCGAATGTTTGAAAAGCCACACCGCACCAAATCGGACAGCATCAAACACATGCAACGCAAGTTGGATCGCATGAAGGCTGTTTTGGAGGCGCAGAGCATTTTAAAATGCTCTCCAAACGCATCAAATGCCGAAAAAGTAAAGGCGGTCAATAGCCTTAAAGACCGCTATTCCGTCAGAATTTTGTGTGATGCAGTAAATCTTCCGACGGGTAGTTATTATCATTGCAAACGAAGAGAGGCATATCGTACACTTTATGAGCGTAACGATGAGCTGATCAAGCCGTTGATCAAAGAAATCTTTGAAAATAGCGAATATCGTTTGGGAAAACGCCCGATCAAGCGTATACTGGAGGAGCGAGGATATCGTGTTGCAGAAGAAAGGATTGCGCGCTTGATGAAGGAGATGTCATTGACTGTTCAAGCACCGATGGCATTGAGCCACCACAAGAAACCCATTTCAAGACCGTACTACCAAAATCGGCTACATAACGAATACGATCAGATAGCCCCGAATGCGGTTTGGGTAAGCGATATCACATATGTTCGATCTGGTCAAGAGAACAAATTTGTTTGCGTTATCATTGATCTGTTTTCAAGAATGGTACTTTCATATGCTGTGTCGGATCGGATTGATACGATGCTTACCATTGAAACTTTCTCAAAGGCATTTCGATGGCGCGGTGAACCCAAAAGCTTGATGTTCCACAGCGATCAAGGAGTGCAGTACACATGTCATGCCTTTAGGGAATTCTTGAAGGAATGTTCGGTAACCCAGTCGTTTGCTACACCGGGTACTCCGACCGAAAATGCGGTCTGTGAAGCCTTCTTTTCGAGACTGAAATACGAAGCGTTGTATCGTCAAACATATTCATCTGTCGAAGAAATTGACGAGGAGGTAAGCAAGTATATTGATTACTATAACAACCGCAGACCTCATCGGCGTCTGAATTTCAAGTCGCCGGCTGATGTTGAAGCGGCATATTACGCAAATTTAAAAGCATAACAAAGAGCAACTCCCGATTATAAAAGGCGAGAGCATCTATTTCTTGGCGGAGAAATAGATGCTCTCTTTTTGCTATTTAAAAACATAGCAAAGGGCAACTCCTTTTTGAAAGTGTTCCAAAAGTCGTTACCCCCGCAATGGCTGGGATGGCCGGATTCGAACCGACGACTGCCAGAGTCAAAGTCTGGTGCCTTACCGCTTGGCGACATCCCATTAAATTGACCTCAATATTTTACCACAAAACTTGTCTGTTGTCAAGGGGAATTTTGCATTTACCCACATTTCTGTGAAATTTTGTGATGCTTCTTTGATCATTGTCATTCCTAATCTTGACAAACGTTCCGTCCCGTGTTACAATAGGGTAGATTTCAGGCAAGGAGGCGCATATGACGGATCGTATAGAAAAACTGCTCAACATGGGCGGCGTCTGCGCTTGTGGAAAGCCCCATCCCGTGTCCTTACGGGCGCTCGTTATGGAGGCCGGGGCGTTGGAGCAACTTCCCGCTGTGATACGTGGATTAGGGACATTTGGCCATCTCGTTATGATCTGCGACGATAACACCTACGCCGCCGCCGGAATGCGTGTCGAAGGCCTCTGCGCGCCTTTGTGGCAGGGGGCAGGGAAGTCCTTTCAAACCATTTGCCTCGTTACTCCCGACGGTGGGCTTCACGCCACCGAACGTACCGTGGCTGAAGTGACAGCGCGCATGGGAGAATGTGATCTATTGTTGGCTGTAGGTTCGGGTACCATCCACGACATCACCCGTTACGTGGCCACCGAGCTTGGCTTGGACTTTGTGTCCGTGCCCACCGCCGCCAGCGTGGACGGCTTTTTGTCCTCCATTGCGGCCATGACCTGGCACGGTGTTAAGCGATCTTTCCCCGCCAAGCCTCCCATTGCGTTGGTTTCCGACAGCGACGTGTTGGCGGATGCCCCGTATGCCCTCACGGCGTCGGGGGTGGGCGATCTTTTGGGCAAGTACACGGCGCTTTTTGATTGGCGCGTTTCCCATATGATCACAGGTGAATATATTTGCGAGCGTGTGATTTCCCTCGAGGAGGAGGCGCTCTCTGAGGTGCTTGCGTGTCAGGACGCGGTGGCCGCGCGGGATCCCAAGGCCGTGGAGACTGTGATGTACGGTCTTGTGCTGTCGGGGCTGGCTATGCAGATGGTGGGTAATTCCCGCCCCGCCTCGGGATCGGAGCATCACGTGTCTCACCTCATTGAGATGGACGTCATAACCCGAGACAACCCCGCCCTTCACGGTGAAAAGGTGGGTGTTGCAGCGGCTTTGGTGGCAGAAAAATACCATGAGATCTTATCCCTTGATCCTATGACCTTGGATGCGGGTGACTATCGGGGAATTCCCCTTGACCGCATACATACCGTGTTCGGAGATCGTGCCGACGAGGTGTTGACTGCCGAAAATACCCCCGATCCCTTGGAAGACGTGGATAGGGAGAAGCTGGTGGATTTGTGGGCGGATATGAAATTACTCTCGGAGAAGACGCTTCCGACGGGAGAGGATTTGCGCCGTCTGCTTCTTGCCATGGGGGCAAAATCAACCCTTGAAGATATCAATATTTCGGAAGATTTGTGGGACACCCTTTGGGAAATGTCCCCCTATGTCCGCAGGCGGCTGACCTTTATGAGGCTTGGAAAGCTTGTCGGGCGATAAAAATGATAAAGTGAAAGAAGGAAACGATATGAACGAGCAAATTGAGATCGGCATCATTGGTGCCATGAAAATCGAAGTGGATGCCCTCAAGGCTTCCATGATCAATCCTGATGTGAGGACCATCGCGGGCATTGAATTTGTCCGAGGGGAATTGCAAGGCCGCCACGTGGTGGTGGCTCAATGCGGTATCGGCAAGGTTTTTGCCGCTATGTGCGCCCAGACCATGATCCTGATCTACAATCCCTGCGTCATCATCAACACGGGCGTGGCGGGAACGCTGACAAAGCAGTTGTCTATCGGTCAGGTGGCTTTGGCTGACCGCTTGGTTCAGCACGACATGGACACCACGCCTTTGGGCGACCCTGCGGGGCTTGTTTCGGGCATCAATGTGGTCTATTTCCCCACAGACTCTGCGGTGACAGGCTGTCTTTCCGAGTGTGTAGAGCAGGAGGGCGTTCGGTCTGTGACGGGAACCATTGCGTCGGGTGACCAATTTATCTGTAGCGGCGCGGAGAAGGCTCGTATCACCGAGACCTTTGAAAACTGCGTGGCTTGCGAGATGGAGGGTGCCGCCATCGCCCACGTGTGCTGCGTGAATCATACTCCTTGCGCGATCCTTCGGGCTATTTCCGATGGCGGCGATGAGGAGGCCTCCGACGATTATCCCACCTTCTGCAAGAAGGCGGCAGATACCGCGATCCGTGTGTTGATGCGCTTTTTGCTCCACTGGGACAGAGCATAAGGGGGACGTATGAAGCATTCTCTTTTTCGAGCTTTATGGTTTGTCGCTATAGCTGTGCTTCTGATTTTGAGCGTATCCTGCGATACGGTTAATGTTCCCAAGGATGACCAAGGTCAGGCAGGCCCCGCGCCCATAACCGAGGCACAAACGGTGGGTGATCAGCCCCAAGATACAGTCGCCCCCGTTGTGAACTACGCACCTGATTTTGAGGTGCTGGACAAGGACGGCAATCCCGTCAAGCTGTCGGATTTCCGTGGCAAGCCTGTGGTCTTGAATTTCTGGGCCACCTGGTGTCCTCCCTGCAAGGCGGAGCTGCCGGATTTTGATGAGGCCGCCGCAACCTACGGTGACAAGGTGCATTTTTTGATGGTGAACCTGACCGATGGCGGGCGAGATACCGTCGATGGCGTCAAGGCTTTCGTGGCTGAAAACGGCTACACTTTCCCCGTGTATTTTGACACGACCTACAGTGCCGCCAATGCTTACCGCGTGTACTCTATCCCTACCACATATCTCATTAACGCCGATGGCGAGATCATCGGAAGAAAAGAGGGAATGATGACGGGAGCAGAGCTGGAAGCCTGGATTAAAAAATTGACCAAGTGATATATCTTTATAGAAAAGGCCTCGATCTTTGCAGATAGAGGCCTTTTGAGTTTAATCTCTTCCGTAGTAGATCTTGCCTGGGATGGGATCACCCAGAAGCTCAGAGACGGAAACCACCTCGTAACCCTCCTCGTAAAGTCGCGCGAGGATGATACAAGTGGCGTCGTATGTACTTTCGTAGATATCGTGGAGCAGGATGATGGAGCCGTCTTGCACAGAATTCATGACGTTGTTGACAATGGTATCTACCTTTTCCTTCATCATCTCGGGAGTGTCCTCGGGCTTATATTTGTGTCTCCAGTCCTCGGAGTCCACGTCCCAAAGAACAACGGAGTAGGGACAAGCCGCGGCACGATCCTTGGAAATGGCACCGCCGATGGGGCGCATGAGAACGGGGGTACCGCCACCCCATTGACCGATAGCCTTGGCGGTTTCGGATAACTCGAAGCTGTACTCTTCGTCGGAGCATTTATTATAGTAGACCTCGTGGGTATAGCCGTGGATGGCCAGCTCGTGGCCCTGGCTTGCTACAAAGGCCATGGTGTTTCCGCCGTTGTAGGCGGTGCCGTCGATGCGGTTGCCCAGCACGAAGAAGGTGGCTGTGAAGCCGTAGCGCCCCAGCTCGTTGACAATCTGCTTGGTCCAGATGTTGTGGGGGCCGTCGTCGAAGGTGATGGCAACCTGCTTTTTGGGGGGATCGGCAGGCTTGCCGTCCACGGGGATATCCGAGGCGGTGGTGTTCTCGGGCGGGGTGGTTTCACCCTCGGGGGCGTGTTTTCCACAACCCGAAAGGCCCCACACGAGGGAAGTGAGCAGGGACAGGATCATCAGGATAGAAATGATACTGCGGATGTGCCGGGGGTGATGGGGATGTGTGCGGTTGGAGTGGGTCTTCATGATGATCCGTCCTTTCTTTTCGACAGGTGATATTTTAATTGTTTTTGGGAACTCTTGAGACGATCTCTACGTCCTTGCCGGCTTTGACTAAAGAATCTGAGGGGATGACACCCCGAATCGAGGCGGTGGGATAGACGATGGTGCGCTGGCCAATGATACATCCGGGGTTGATCACGGCGTTACAGCCCACCTCGGCGTAATCTCCAAGAATAGCGCCCAGCTTACGGCTACCGGTTTGAATGATCTCGTCGCCGTTTTTAATGGCAACAAAGGTGCGGTCGCCCTTGACGTTGGAGGTGATAGCGCCCGCGCCCAGATGAGCCTTGTAGCCCAAGATGGAGTCGCCCACGTAGTTGAAGTGAGGGACTTGCACTTTATCAAAGAGGATGCAATTTTTCAGCTCTACGGAATTGCCCACCACGCAACCTTCTCCGATGAGGACGGAGCCGCGGATATAAGCCCCGTGACGGATCTGGGTGTTTTCTCCGATGATGGCGGGGGCGCCGATGGCGGCGGTGGGGGCTACGGTGGCGGATTTGGCGATCCAGATCCCTTCGGCGGGATGGTCGTAGATCGCGGGATCTAATGTCTTGCCGATTTCAAGAACGAGGTTTTTGATATGGGGGATCAGCTCCCAAGGATGTTCCTTGGACGCAAGATACGGCCAAGCAAGGGAGCGGCTCTCTTCAAAAAGCTCGGTTGTTTTCATCTGAATTTTTCCCATGGTGATGCTCCTTTCTAATGTTAGGTCAGCCCCTCGGCTTTAATGACCGAGAGCATTTCCGAGACGAGGGATCGGCAGGTGTCCTCGTCGGATGTTTCCGCCATGACACGCACCACGGGCTCGGTGCCGCTTTTTCTCAGCAGCATCCGCCCTCGGTTCTCAAGCCGGCGGTTGATCTCGGATAATTTTTGCATAACGGCGGTATTTTGGAATACGGCGTCCTTGTCGGGAACACGCAGGCTTTCGCAAATCTGAGGGTACATGACCACGGCCTCACAAAGCTTGGAGAGAGGCCGCTTTTGAGACACGATCTGCTCCATGAGCATAATGGCAGTGAGGATGCCGTCACCTGTGGTGGCGTATTTTTTGAGGATGATATGCCCCGATTGCTCACCGCCTATACTGTGACCGTTTTGCATCATATTTTCGTAAATGAATCGATCGCCCACGGTGGTTTGCACGTAATCAATACCCGCTTGCCGTAAGGCTCGATAAAGCCCCATGTTGGACATGATGGTGGTGACTACGGTATTGTTTGCCAGATTGCCATGGGCTTTCAGGGCTGTTCCCAGCACGTATAGGATGTGGTCACCATTGACCTCGTTCCCCTTTTCATCCACGGCAATACAGCGGTCGGCGTCGCCGTCAAAGGCAAAGCCCACGTCCAGCTTTTCGTCTTTGACCAGTTGGCAAAGGGCGCCCACGTGGGTGGAACCCAGTCCGTTATTGATGTTTATACCGTCGGGGGTATCACCGATGACGTAGGTTTTCGCGCCTAAGGCTTCAAAAACAGCCTTGGCGATCATCCAGGACGCACCATTGGCACAGTCCAGCCCTACGCGGAAATCCTTGTAGGAATGAGCGGCCAATGAGATGAGATAGCCCACGTAGCGATTGCGCCCCGCGGCGTAGTCTACGATCTTGCCGATATTCATGCCCGTGGCTAAAGGCAGGTCGTCAGAGGCAAGACCCAAGGCGTGAGCGCCGCCGTCAAGGTAAGCTTCGATGACGTCGATGGTCTCGTCGTCCATCTTTTCGCCGTGGCGGTTAACCAGCTTGATGCCGTTGTCCCCGTAGGGATTATGGGAGGCCGAGATCATGACACCGCAATCGAATTCGTCACGGGCTGTGACGAAGGATACGCTGGGGGTGGTGGTGACGTGGAGCATATAAGCGTCCGCGCCCGAGGCGGTCAGCCCCGCGGCCATGGCGTACTCGAACATATAACTGGATCTACGGGTATCTTTACCGACTACCACTCGCGTTTGGTGATGAGGATCTGTCTGCCCCGACAGAGGGGATGCGTAATACCAGCCGAGGAATCGGCCGATACGGTAGGCGTGATATGAATCAAGGGTGACGTTGGCCTCGCCGCGGAAGCCGTCGGTTCCAAAATATTTTCCCATACAATGTACCTCACTTTCTCGTACCATAGTATGTGACGGAGGGCGGGTTTGTCATACGGAAAATGTGGAATTAAGAAGGCAAAGTGCAAAACGGTGGTACATCTCCCTTGTGGGAAATGATTTGATATCAAAATGAGGCAAGAGCCCCATGGGACGCATGACAAAGCATGGGAGGCGATCACCCGGCCAAATCTTGGTGTTAAGAAA
>JAEIGA010020200.1_pt1 | contig 10151 bp, 6 predicted proteins | sample 9270691 | NCBI WGS metagenome assembly JAEIGA01 (sample SAMN17057246, study PRJNA624740) | gut metagenome | biome: biome; isolation source: fecal sample | host: Bos grunniens | place: China: Xizang | collected 2019
AGCCAAGATATAACCAATCTCGCAAGCACGGATACCTGCCTCAAGATACAACTCGCAAGTCAATGTTTGAGCAGGGAACTCCTCAATTGGCACATGGGTCAACACCTTATCTGCATCTACGAAGATAGCGTGACCACCAGCAGGGCGTTGGTAAGGAATGCCGTACTCATCGAGCAATTGTGCCAAGTATTCTACTTGGTGGATACGTGTTTGGAGCATATCAAACTGAGTATTCTCCTCCAAACCAACTGCCAAAGCAGCCATATCGCGGCCGTTCATACCACCATAAGTGATAAAGCCCTCGTAAGGAATACAATAGCGTTTGCAACCCTCGTACCAATCCTCTTTGTTGGTAGCGATAAAGCCACCCATATTCACGATACCGTCTTTCTTGGCAGACATGGTCATAGAGTCAGCGTATGAGAACATCTCAGCGGCAATCTCTTGGATAGTCTTGTCGGCATAACCTTCCTCGCGAGTCTTGATGAAGTATGCGTTCTCAGCAAAACGAGCAGAGTCCATGTTCACTGGCACACCATATTTGTGGCAGAGCTCGCATGTCTCGCGGATGTTCTTCATAGAAACTGGCTGACCACCTACGGTGTTGTTGGTTACGGTCAATACCATAAATGGCACATTGCCAGGGTTATCTTTGAGGAGTTGCTCAAGATATTCAAGGTCCACATTACCCTTGAATGGAATTTCGAGTTGGGTATCTTTCGCCTCTTTGATCGTCACATCAATAGCGTGTGCACGGCGTGCCTCAATATGACCTTTAGTAGTATCGAAGTGCGCATTGCCAGGGATCACTTGTCCCTCTTTTACGAGATGAGAGAAGAGCACATTCTCTGCAGCACGACCTTGATGAGTAGGGATCACATATTGAAAACCAGTCAAACGAGTGATGGTGTCTTTCAATTCGAAGAATGATTTACTACCAGAATAACTTTCATCGCCTAGCATAAGAGCTGCCCATTGGCGGTCAGACATAGCACCTGTACCAGAGTCGGTGAGAAGGTCGATGTAAACTTGCTCGCTGCGGAGCATAAAGATGTTGTTCTTGGCTTCACGGAGCCATTGTTCGCGCTCAGCGCGTGTGGATTTCTTGATGGGTTCTACCATCTTGATCTTCCAAGATTCTGCAAAAGGTAATTCCATGGTTGTGTTATTTTAAAGGTTAAATAATTTTAATTTCGAAAAAATCAAGTCTTTTGGGCTATCTTATTGCTCCACCAGAGCCAAAGCAAGAAGAGCATGCCGTAGAAGATGTATTTGAATACGTAGTCATGCAATATCTCAAAGTATTCTGGGTGATGTTCTATTGCTATTGCAATCAATGTGATACGGAGTATGTTAAATAGATATGCACATACTAGTCCAAGGGGGATAAACCACAATTTGTGTTTCCAACTGCCACGTGCCACCAGCATAATTACAATCCAAATAAATGACTGCTTCAGTCCTGTACAACCCCAAACAATCTTAGTGCCTGTGCCTGTAGCAAAATGAATCGTACTAGGCTCAAAGAAGACCACCTGGTCGTTGGTTAGATGGATAAGCCAATACACCACATGTGCGATATGCTGTGCCATATAGTCAAACGGGTACGATATGTCGATGCCAAACCATGTGACTTGACTACCTCCTTCGTCTCCGAGTACAGTGAATTTCCAGAAATAATTGGCAACTAGCAAGGCTACAACGAATAATATAATATCGTAGTATGGTTTGAGTAGCTCAATATATTTTTTGGGGTACTTCATTATATTTTAGTCTTGGCGTAAGGTGCAGCATCAATAGGGCAAAAATCTCCTTTTAGGTATCGGTAGTAGCCAGCTTGTGCTACCATGGCTGCATTATCCGTAGTAAATGCAAATGGTGGAATATGTACTTTCCAACGATGACGGCGACCTAAATCTAGCAATGCTTCGCGCAAACCACTATTGGCACTTACACCACCGGCAACAGCAATTTCTGTAACTTTGAGATCTTTTGCCGCTTTTTTGAGTTTATTGATGAGAATATCAATCACCGTCTTCTGCAATGATGCACACAAATCGGCTTTGTTCTCTTCGATAAAATTGGGATTGTCTTTTAGATGATCTCTCAAGAAATATAAGAATGATGTTTTAAGTCCAGAGAATGAATAATTATATCCAGGTATGTTTGGTTTTGCAAAGACAAATGCTTCGGCATTACCGTCTTTTGCTAATCGGTCTATCCATGGGCCACCAGGGTAGGGGAGTCCCATGATCTTGGCGCATTTATCAAATGCTTCTCCTGCTGCATCGTCAATGGTTTGACCTATAATCTCCATAGTATAGTAGTCTTTGACTAACACAATTTGACTGTTTCCGCCGCTTACGAGTAAGCAGATGAATGGAAATGTAGGGGAAGTATCGCTAGTTGATTCTGGCGTTTTGATGAAATGCGCTAAAATATGTGCCTGTAGGTGATTTACCTCAACTAGCGGTATGCTGTGTGCAATTGCGAGCCCTTTAGCAAAACTAGTACCCACGAGTAGGCTGCCCAACAAGCCAGGACCGCGAGTGAAAGCAATTGCTGATAATTCATCTGTTCGCACATTGGCACGTTTAAGTGCCGCATCCACCACTGGCACGATATTGAGCTGATGGGCACGACTGGCTAACTCGGGCACTACGCCGCCAAACTCCTCGTGCACGCCTTGAGAAGCAGTTGTGTTGCTTAATAGTACCCCGTCGCAGATGACAGCAGCAGATGTGTCGTCACAACTAGATTCGATAGCTAAAATTGTTGTTTTTTTCATTGCGACCGCAAAGGTATAAAAAAAAAAGCATATGCACAAGGAATTATAATGAAATGTATTTGCAGTTAATTCAAAAAACTAAAAAATTTGCATAAGTGCAATATTTTTATTACCTTTGCGCCCAAATAACAATTGCTATGAGTCAACAGGTAACCATTTATTGCAAAAACACCAAGGAATATATCAATGTGGCGTGTGGTACATCGTTGCATGAGTTGTATGATCGTTTGGGATTGGAATTGCCCTATCCAGTATTAGCTGCTCGAGTTAATTATAAGGTGCAAAGTCTTAATTTTGTTATCTATAAACCCAAAGACATTGAGTTTATAGATGCTTCGAGCGAGAGTGGAAGGCGTTGTTATATTCGTTCGTTGAGTATGTTGGCAGCGTGTGCTGTGTCAGAGTTGTGGCCTGGTTGTGATTTGCGTTTGGAGCATCCTATTAGCAATGGATTTTATTGTACATTACGCGATGCTAATGGTTCTATTCGTCCTTTGACCCAGTTGATGATTAGTGATTTGAAGAATAGAATGGATGAAATTGTTCAACAAGATAGACTCATAGTTACAGAAGAGCGTCAGACAAAAGAGGTTATCCGACTATTTGGTGGACGCAGTGCTGGTGAAACTACATTGTTTGAGACATTAGGAAATCCATATTGTCGTTATTATCGAATGGGCGACTATATAGATTACTATACAGGCGCTTTGGTGCCTTCTACTGCGTATATAAATGTATATGATGTAGTAAGTTATTGCGGCAATCTATTGTTGCGTATCCCTAGTCGTGAAAATCCACTAATTTTGGCGCCTATGTGTGTTGAAGATAAACGATTTGGTATATTCAACGAATATGTAGGCTGGAATAAGCTTTTAAATATCAGTAATGTCGGTGAATTCAATAATGCATGCAAAAATCAAAAAAGTTTTGAGATGATTAAGCTTTCCGAGGCTTTGCATGAAAAGAAAGTAGCACAGATTGCCGACCAAATTGCCCATCGTGAGGGAGGAATACCGAAGTTCGTGTTGATTTCAGGTCCTAGTTCTTCTGGTAAGACAACTTTCTCCAAGCGTTTGACGATTCAACTGATGGTAAATGGTATTCGTCCTGTTGTGATATCAATGGATAATTATTTTGTGAATCGTGAAGACACTCCTCGTGATGAAAATGGTCAATGGGATTTTGAACATTTAGAAACGCTTGATTTGCCACTTTTCCGTCAACATGTACAAGACTTATTGGATGGAAAAACGATCTCGCTTCCATTCTATAATTTTGAAACAGGTATGCGTGAGTATCATGGTGATACACTTCGTTTGGAAGAGGATACGGTGGTTATTTTAGAGGGATTACATGCTTTGAATCCGTCATTGATTCCGGATATACCTCGTTCTGCAACGTTCAAAATTTATGTTAGTTCGCTCACAACAGTTAATTTAGATAATCATAATTGGATTCCTACAGTCGATGTACGTCTTTTGCGTCGTATAGTGCGTGATTATCGTTATAGAGGCTATAGTGCACGTGAGACAATAGCCCGTTTGGATAGTGTTGAACGTGGTGCGAATAGGTGGATAGCTCCATTCCAAGAGGAAGCAGATGTCATGTTTAATTCTGCGTTGCTATTTGAATTAGCGGTACTCAAACGTCATGCCGAACCATTATTAGATGATGTTCCAAAATATTGTGATGAGTATACCACAGCACATCGCTTAAAGAAATATTTGAGTTATTTTGAGTCTATACCAGAAAATGAGATACCACCAACTTCATTCTTGCGTGAGTTTGTAGGTGGAAGTTCGTTTAGATATTAAGATTTTATGAAAAGATTGCTATATTTATTATTCTTTATTATTCCATGTGTAAATGTGGATGCACAAGATACTATAACAAGTGGGTCATACGATATGCCTATTGTAGATAGTATTGAGGTAGATTCTATATATATTGATAGTTTGAATATTGATACATTGCTTCTTCCGCGTCATGCGTTTATTTTGGATGATATGCCTAATGTGCTTGTGTGCCAAGATTCTGCTATTCTTCGTTTGGTAGAGGGGAGATCGTATGTGCATCTCCATGAACAAATGTTAGTGGATGGTTTTCGTGTGCAAGTTTATGCATCTAATAAGCCAATAGTAGCAAAAAATGAAGCGCACACTTTGTATGAGCAGTTATTACAACAGGTTACACAGCCAGTATATGTCATATCAGAACCTCCATTCTGGAAGGTTCGTTTAGGGAACTTCTATACACGTGATGAAGCTCAAGAGTATAAGCTACTTATCAATCAATTGTATCCTGAATTACGTGGAAGCACCTATGTTGTACCGGACAAAGTGTATGAGCAGGATTAATGTCAATTAATAAAAACAACAAGAACATGTCAACAACATTCGTTCCTTCAGATGACAAGACGCAGGCTATAGCTGCGCATATTCAAGCGATATTAGATATTTTAGGCGAAGATAATCAGCGTGAAGGGTTATTAAAAACTCCGGTACGCGTAGGGACAGCTATGCAATATCTTACGCAGGGGTACGAATTAGATCCAGAAGCTATCTTACGTTCCGCTTTATTTGCTGAAGATTATCAACAAATGGTGGTAGTAAAGGATATTCCGTTCTATTCTTTGTGTGAGCATCATATGTTGCCTTTCTTTGGCAAAGCGCATGTGGCTTATATTCCAAATGGAAAGATTACAGGGCTTAGTAAGATAGCTCGTGTTGTAGATGCTTTTGCACGTCGTTTACAAGTTCAAGAGCGAATGACAAGGGAAATTAAGGATTGTATTGACAAGACGTTGCAGCCATTAGGTGTAATGGTTGTTATTGAGGCTGAACACCTATGTATGCAGATGCGTGGTGTAGAGAAACCGCATAGTATAACCACTACATCAGATTTTACAGGAGCGTTTACTAGACCAGAAACACGTGAAGAGTTTATGAATCTTATTCGCCATTAATTATTCGGATATTTATAGACAACAACGGAGGATGCAAGTGCGTCCTCCGTTTATTTTTCTTCTTAAGTGATAGGCTAATTAATTTTTTAGTCGTTGAGCTAGTACGATCGCATAAAATGGTAATCCTAAACTTAAATAAGTAATGTCAAAAGTGGATGTATATAACTCTGTCCATACATTCTCTGTCCACATCTTGTTGACAAAAGCGATTACAACCAATAGCGTTAGTACAAGACCTGTAGCCTGAACACGTGCAGTTTCTTTATCTTTTACGTAGAGTGTTATTCCTACGGCCATTACAAGCCATATGACTAATGATGTAAGACTGCCTTGACGGGTTTGTAATATAAATGGATTGTACTCAAAAAATAGCAATGTACTACCTTCCCAAAATATAAATGGAACGATGGTTAATCCAAAGCTCAATATTGCGGTTCCTACGAATATCAGTTGTTTTTTCCATCCTATTTTCAAAAACTCATATCCGTACAATACAGCTAGGGGGATAACAGCGACAAGTCTTGTTGAAAGTAGTAAACCAGACATTATGCCTATGGATATGGTATGTTCTTTCAATCGTACTTGTTTATACGCTAGCCATTCTGCTATCAAACATACTAGCATTATGTTGGTTAGAAGGTCACTTCTAACGGCTATCTCATACCAACATGCAGGCGATATGCCGAGCAATATACTTACCATCAATGCAATTTTCGTATCGCGTGTTTTGGTTATTGTCCATATCAATAGTCCTAAAACCACTATTATTGACAATCCTACATTACCTATGGTATAGAAGGGTAGATGTAATAATTGCCATACGGGTAGGGGAGAGCCATACCCACCTAAATGTGTCTGTTGTCCGTATGGATAAATGCCTGCTAGCATACCATCTAGGAAATTATGGATGGCAGACCACCTATCAACTTGCAATGTCATAGGATCAATAGCATATTGTAGGGCTGTACCTGCAAGTAGAAAACATCCCATCCCCACCCATAACCAGATGATAGGTTTCTGTATTTTTTCTATAATTTTGGGGAGTATCCACAGCATACCCGCAGTGCATAGAGCGTATGCGCAACTCACCAATAGGTGCAAATCTGTCGCGCGCGCACTATACTTATCAACGAATAAGCAGTTGATAAGAATATACAAAACAATGGCTATTTTTTCTCCTTTCACTGCTAGGAACTTTAATTCATTATTAGCACTTTGGTTGTTCCATGTGCTTTTCCGTCCTTGGTGTTACATAGTGCTGTATAAACTCCGCTTGCTACTCGCGTACCTCGGGTGTTGGTCATGTCCCATGTTGTTGTTCCGCCTTGTGATTTCAGTATCTTCACCACATTACCGCTAGCATCTACTATGCGCAGTTCTGTGTCCTCCATCAGCCCCTTGAATGTAACATGTCCTTGGTAGTTTGGATGCACTGGATTAGGATATGCGTAGATGCTATCAAAGTTAGCCTCTGGTTCGCTAGCATCACTCATGTAAGATACGAGTCCTCCACCTGTACCAATGAACACCTCTCCTGTGGATCGTTGGATGGCAATAGTCATAATGTCGTTGCTAGGTAAGATGGAGTTCTCTGTTGTAAAGTGTGCAACAGTCTCCACGTAGTATTCAGGGTCAGCTACATCTTCCATCGTTGGTTCCAGGAGGAAGACACCTGAATTAGCAGTTCCTATCCAAAGACGGTTAGCTCCGTCTATCTGGATCTCATTTACTTGTTCGTTGTCGAGCAAGTAGTCTCCTAAATTTGTTCCGTCATTACGTGGAATAATGACGCGTATACAACTGTTTGATTTCGTAAAATCTACAGTAGATGGTAATGCTAATATGCCGTCATCTGTACCTATCCATATCACGTTATTCTTGTCCTGAGCTATCGTGTATATTTGGTTGGGTAGGATATGGTTGTTGTTTTGATCAACAAACTCTGTGCGATAGGTCACTATATCATCTTTTTCGTTAGTTGGTGTACCATTATCGTTCAACAATATCAATCCTGTATTATAACGCAATAGTGGTATCCATTTCCAATTAGGGTTGCGTGGGTCTATCATGATCTGACCCGGTGTGTGCATCTCAATAGCTTGGCCTCTGTTCCTTACTTGATACGCAGACCATTTGCCTTCGGAAGTAATTACTTGAATATTCTTGATATCGCCTCCTCCTACGTTTAACAGCCATAGGTTACCCTCTTTATCGTATGTGATAGCGTCGGTACGAGTGAATTGAGTTGGCTTTTTTTCATCAGCAGACATTAATGGACTATTGCTAGGAAGGTAGGTGTTGATAATGGAGTCCTCATACATCTCGTAAAGACCTGTACCATAACTAGTCACGAAATAGTGCTTCTCATCCTTTGGATCTTGCGCTATGTTCATGAGATCTAGTACTTGGTTTTTATGGTTCATACGTACCAAATCACTATTGCGAATATTGCGCCATGCGTCGGCTTCGTAGATCATGATGTCGCCTTTACGTTTGTATCGATCTGCCCATCTACCACCAGGCAACATGTATAGTCGGTCATCCACAAAGTGCAACTTATATGCAAAGTTGCTACATGGTCCCTCAGGATAATAACTCTCTCGTGCTTTGCTCGTAATATTGTATTTTACTAATCCATCCTCTTCTGTTCCTATCCAATACTGACTTCCATCCTCAACAATACAATGGCACACCAAATCTTCTACTATCCACTCTAACGCACCTACTTTAGGTAGTCTGCCAATGCCATTGGGTTTAACTGCAGGTAATAACCACAAGTTGTCACTTGTCTTATGTAAACCACGTAACTTACGTAAAGGTATTTGAAGCCAAGTCTCTTGTTGTAATTTCCATAGTTGTTCATCTACTACCATAAACAACATTCCACAGAATTCGCGCATTCCACTCACTGTGTTTCCTGTAGGCATTTCGGTTGTGTTCCAATATGCATAATCCACCAGATTGTCACGCATGTTTGCACAATACAATCCGCTATCTGTCATTGCATAAACCTTTTCACCTACCGTACAGATGTATTTTACGTTTACTTCGCTACTCTCATTGCCGATGTAATACGTGTCTTCTATTTCGGCTTTTTGCATGTTTACTACCAATATACCCCAATTCATCGCAAGATATGCCTTTTCTTTGTACACGCATACGTCATTCACTACTTTACTACCGCTCATCTGCTTGAGGTATAGGTCCATAATCGTGTGGATTTCTCCTTCGGAATCTACTATGTCAATTTCGCCATTTTGATAGGTGATTAACATCTTGTTCAAGGATTCATTTTTAGCTATCTGGTTGATACCTGATGCACTTAATCCGTCTAATTTTGTTACATTGCTTACTAGCCCTGTTTCCCTATCTACTGCGAATAGTGAACCTGCCGATACACCGTATAGTTGATTGCCCAACTTTACCACGTTTTCAACATAGGTAAATGCATTATGAGCTCTCCATCTATACATGCTACCGGTGTACTCGTCGTGGGTAAGTTTTCCTTCTTTGATAGACGATTCCACTTTGGGGTTTTGTGTGTATGATACTAGTCCATTAGCAGTACCGATATACATTTTTCCATTGTCATAGTCGTATGCCATAGTCATCACGGTATTTGATGGCATCACACTATTGTCGCTGGTGTAGCATGACACTATTTCGGTACATTCTTTGTTGAGCACGTAAACACCGCCAGTTTGTGTGCCGATCCATACTTGACCTTGATCGTCCCATGCAAAAGCATTCACACGCTCCGTCTCTAGAAAGTAGGTATCGTCTGCCATTTTGATGCGCAGACGTTTGCATATATTGCTATTTAGCACGTCAGCATCTTTTTCTAGGATGATTGGACCAGAAGCTGATCCTATCCATATGTCTCCGTTAGGGGCTTGGGCTACGGCATAATAGAATTCAGGTGCGATGATACCGCCATCTTGATCCATGTAGTCATTACGTATTTTGCATTGATCATCGCTGGCGTCGAACTTTGTTCCGCCATCATCCAATAGTATCACTGCAGGCTCGCTTCGGCTCGAAATGACCCATTTTCTATTTCCATCTACTAGTATGCCTCCAGGAGTATTTAATACAAACTTCTCTCCACCGTCTTTGTATAGATTGAGACCACGTTGTTTACCATCTGGCATAAAACATACTAGTGATGTATCTACGCCACCTGCAACAACAACCCATACATTGCCCTCTTCGTCCCAAGTCACTGCATCGGTACGTGTGTATCGATCGGGATTATTAGGTGCAGCAGCACCAATGATGCTATTGGATGGTGTGTGATGTTTATGTAGTTGGTCAGCTTTGAATTCGTATAGTCCTGTTCCGTAACTAGTCACGAAATAGTGTGTAGAGTCTAGAGGATCAACGGCAATGTCGGTCAGA
>JAEIGA010020201.1_pt1 | contig 10151 bp, 5 predicted proteins | sample 9270691 | NCBI WGS metagenome assembly JAEIGA01 (sample SAMN17057246, study PRJNA624740) | gut metagenome | biome: biome; isolation source: fecal sample | host: Bos grunniens | place: China: Xizang | collected 2019
CGGAGAGTCTTCGGATTGCTGATGGTTTCTCCTGGAACCGGGCGCAAGCCGAACAAGGCACATGGGTCGTCTGCATAGGTTTCCATGGCAAAGGTAGCCAATGGCAAGAGGTTGATGCCATAACCGTCTTCCAATACGCCTGTGTTTCCGAAGCGGGTCACGAAACGCACCACGTTGGCTATACAGATGTCATTGCCGGCAGCAGCACCCATCCACAGAATGTCGTGGTTACCCCACTGGATATCCCAATTGTGGTAATTGCACAAGATGTCCATGATGTGGTGAGGACCGTGTCCTCGGTCGAAGATGTCCCCCAAGATGTGGAGCGTATCGATAGTCAGTCGTTGTATCAAGTTACAGAGTGCCGTAATGAAAGCATCGGCTCGACGGGTACTGATGATGGTATCGATGATGACTTCCGTATATGCCTGCTTGTTGGGTAGCATGGTATTTTCATGCAACAATTCCTGGATGATGTACGAGAATTCTTTTGGAAGTGATTTGCGTACTTTCGAACGGGTATATTTGGAAGAAACGTTCTTACATACAGCCACAAGTCGGTTCAAGGTAGTGAGATACCAACCGTCGATGTCTGTTTCTACGGCCTTGACCAAGTGGAGCTTCTGCTCCGGATAATAGATAAGGGTACAAAGTTCCTTTCGTTCGTTTTCGCGGAGCGTGTTGCCGAAGATTTCATTCACCTTACGCTTGATGGCACCGGAAGCATTTCTCAGTACATGCTGGAATGCTTCGTATTCACCGTGCAAGTCGGCCAGGAAGTGTTCTGTACCTTTGGGCAAGTTAATAATGGCTTCCAAGTTGATGATTTCTGTACTGGCAGCAGCTATGGTAGGAAAACTGCGTGACAAAAGTTGCAGATAACGCATGTCTTCCTGTATCATTTCTGGAGTGATTGTACTTTTCTGTGCATTCATGGTTCTATAACGTTTTGGAGCTATCCATGGTAGGATAATCGTTCTATCCCACAAATGTAGTAAGAAAAATGCAATAAAGAAAAAAATATCCGGATATTATTATTCAGAATGTATCTCCTGTGTTTGCCGTGAGTTGTTGGAGTGAAGGTTGGGCTTAAGATTCGCCCAACCAGTCGTCTATCAGTTTACGGGCAAGACTCAGTTTCTTCGGAATTTCCGGCAGGTGGTCTCTGCTGAAGAAGGCACCGGCTGAAAGTTCTTCATCCTGAAGCTTGATTTCTCCGCTTTCGTACTCGGCAGTAAAGCCTATCATCACCCCACTGGGGTAGGGCCATGGCTGGCTACCGAAATACTTCAAGTTCTTGATACGGAGACCCGTTTCTTCCATTACTTCCCGGTGTACACATTCTTCCAGTGTTTCTCCGGCTTCCAGAAATCCGGCTACCAGTCCGTAATAGCTACCTCGGAAATTCTTGGCGCGAACCATCAGGATGCTGTCGCCTTTTTCGATGCGTACGATGATAGCGGGCGAGATGTGCGGATAGAATTCCTGTCGGCATTGGGGACACTTCTTGCCTATGTCTGATATTTGCTTGGTGGGCACACCACACGATGGACAGTACCGGGTGTTCTGGTCCCAATTCAATATCTGGAAGGCTTTGCCGGCCTTGTAATACTCTTCAAAAGGAAGTTCATCGTACGAAGCACGCAGTCCTACCATGAGTCGGGTAGGAGCTTCTTCGCCTGAAATCGGGCTGTGCAAGGCATAGGTCTTGCATGGAATACCTTCCATTTCGCCGATGTAGTGTACGGTACTTCCGATGGGAGCTTTCACGGGTGGCTCTTGGCTACAAGGTATGTGGTAGCCGTCCGCTTGTTGTTCCATCAGAACTTGGTCTTTATAAAAGACGAACCAATAGGTCTGTTCTGTTTTCATAATTCTTGTTTTTTTATTGTCATTCTGAACGAAGTGAAGAATCTGAATACATGTACTAGCGCTGTCGAGATCCTTCGCTTTGCTCTGGATGACAAAAGGGGTTAATCCAAAATCATAGTCAGACCGATGCGTTTGCGTTCGCGGTCTATGCTCACTACTTTCACCTGCACGTGCTGGTGGATGCTTACTACCGTAGTCGGGTCGCTCACGAACTGACGACAGAGTTGCGATACATGCACCAATCCGTTTTCCTTGATGCCCACATCCACAAAGCAACCGAAGTTGGTGATGTTGGTCACGATACCCGGAAGTGCCATGCCTTCCTTCAAGTCGTCGATGGTCTTTACGTTCTTGTCGAACTCGAATACCTTGATGGCTTGTCGTGGGTCACGGCCCGGTTTCTCCAGTTCGGCCATGATGTCGGTCAAGGTCGGGAGACCGATTTGGTCGGTTACATATTTTTTGATATCTATCTTGCTTCTCAATTCCTTGTTCTTGATGAGGTCTTCCACCGAGCATTTCAGGTCTTTGGCAATGTGTTCCACCACAGCATAACTTTCAGGGTGTACTGCCGAGTTGTCCAACGGATTCTTGGCTCCGGGGATTCGGAGGAAGCCTGCACATTGTTCGAAGGCCTTGGCGCCCATGCGAGGTACCTTCATCAGCTCTTTGCGTGAGGCGAAGGCTCCGTTCTCTGCCCGATAATCCACAATGTTTTGGGCGAGAGCTGGACCGAGGCCGGATACATAAGTCAGCAAGTGTCGGCTGGCAGTATTCAGGTTCACGCCCACCGAGTTCACACAACTTTCCACAGTCATGTCGAGTGATTTCTTCAAGGCTGTCTGGTCCACATCGTGTTGGTACTGGCCTACACCGATGCTCTTGGCTTCTATCTTCACCAATTCTGCCAACGGGTCCATGAGTCGGCGACCGATGGATACGGCACCCCGGACGGTTACATCGTATTCCGGGAATTCTTCGCGGGCAATCTTCGATGCCGAGTAGATGGAAGCTCCGTCTTCACTCACTACAAATACTTGCAGCTTGCGGTCGTATCGTTGGTTGGTCACGAAGGATTCCGTTTCACGGCTGGCCGTACCATTCCCGATGGCAATGGCTTCTATCTGGTATTGTTCTACCAACTTGGTGAGCTTACGGGCCGAGATGCTGTGTTCGCTCTTTGGCGGATGCGGATAGATGGTTTCGTTGTGAAGCAAGTTGCCCTGTGCATCGAGGCACACCACCTTACATCCGGTACGATAACCAGGGTCGATGCCCATCACCCGCTTCTGTCCCAAAGGAGGAGCAAGCAGCAGCTGACGAAGGTTTCCGGCAAATACACGGATGGCTTCTTCATCGGCCTTTTCTTTGCTGAGGGCAGCAAACTCTGTTTCGATGCTGGGTTTCAGGAGTCTCTTGTAAGCATCCTGTACCGCTTCCTTCACTTGCAGGCTACATTCATTGTTGCCGCGGACGTAGTTTCTCACTAATCGTTCGGTACATTCCTCATCGTCGGGCGAGATGGACACCTTCAGGAGTCCTTCGGCTTCACCTCGGCGAATGGCCAAGAGGCGGTGGGAAGTACAACGTTTCAATGGTTCGCTGAAATCGAAATAGTCCTTGTACTTGGCAGCTTCTTCTTCCTTACCCTTCACTACTTTGGAAGAGATGATGGCTTGGCGGGAGAATTGGTTTCGCAATTGGTTGCGCGAACGCTCGTCTTCGCTCACCTGTTCGGCTATAATGTCCCGGGCACCTTTCAAGGCATCTTCTTCGTCTTTTACGTCACCTTTTATAAATGTACGAACACGGGCCATGAGGTTGTTTTCCCGTTGCATCATCAGGATGGTGGCAAGGGGTTCCAATCCCTTCTGGCGGGCTACTTCGGCACGAGTTTTCCGTTTCGGCTTGTAGGGCAGGTAGATGTCCTCCAGCTCTGTGGCATCCCAACAAGCCTCGATGCGTTTCTTCAAGTCTGCGGAAAGCTTGCCTTGTTCCTCGATGGTTTTGAGGATAGTTTCCTTTCGCTTGGCTATTTCGGTGAGCTTGTCATGTCGCTCTTTTATTTCGCCAATCTGTACTTCATCCAGTCCGCCGGTCGCTTCCTTTCGGTATCGGCTGATGAAGGGTATCGTGGCTCCCCCGTTCAGCAGGGAGAGGGTATTGTTCACTTGTCGTTCGGCAATGTTCAGTGCCGAGGCTATCATTTTATTGAATATTTCCATAAATCTTTTTTAGAATATAACGACAAAATTACATAAATAGTTGTAATTTTACCACATGTTAACTTTTAATATTTTCTAAAGAATGGACAAGATAGTATTGATAACCGGTGCATCGAGCGGTATTGGCGAAGGATGTGCCCGCAAGTTTGCTTCGGAAGGAGCACGACTCATTTTGAATGCCCGTAGTGTGGACAAGCTCGAAACTTTGGCTCAGGAGTTGAAGGAAAAGTATGGCACTTCTTGTTATGTCATGCCATTTGATGTGCGTGATCGCAAGGCCGCATCCGAGGCGTTGGCTTCCTTGCCGGCAGAGTGGCAAGCCATCGATGTACTTATCAACAATGCTGGTTTGGTTATCGGTGTGGACAAGGAACACGAAGGCAATTTGGATGAATGGGACATCGTGATTGACACCAACATCAAGTCGCTTTTGTCGATGACCCGTATGGTGGTTCCAGGTATGGTGGAACGTGGTCGCGGACACATTATTAATATAGGTTCTATTGCCGGTGATGCAGCTTATCCGGGTGGTAGTGTGTATTGCGCTACGAAGGCAGCGGTCAAGGCCTTGTCGGACGGTCTTCGCATCGACTTGGTAGATACTCCACTTCGAGTAACTAATATCAAGCCGGGCATGGTAGAGACCAACTTCTCTGTCATCCGCTTCCGTGGCGACAAGGACAAGGCAGACAATGTATATAAAGGTATCCGTCCGCTCACAGGAGAGGACATAGCCGAGGTAGCTTACTTTGCGGCATCGGCTCCAGACTACATGCAGATAGCCGAGGTGCTCGTGATGCCTACTAATCAGGCTACGGGTACGATTGCTTATAAGAAGTAATACCATTACATCCTTTTCTTCGGTGCGGCTCTTGGCTATCATCAGCGTAAGAGCCACAAGGGTATTGTCAGTTAGGCACTTGGTGCCATCGGGACAGTAGATGATGTCATCGAGGTTGTAGATTCTTTTTCCAATTCGCTTTCCTTAAAAACGTTGGCAATATGATGCGCAATGACCTGCTGATCTTTATTGAATTCACATAAAAAGCAAGGAAAATCGGTAGTAAAACAAGCACTTACCCTTAGCCTATAATTATATTGAAATAAGGGTAAGTGCTTGTTCCGTTTATGGGTTGAATGGAGGGGGTTATTTCATTTCCTCTATGGTTCCAAAGAAATCACTCCAGTAGGCTGACTGATATGCCGAGCTACATCCTGTAGGTACATAAAGAGTTTTTCGGCTATAAGATCCGCTGAAAGATGAGGTAGAAAAGGATGGATTTATAGTAGGCGGTGTAGTGCCGTAGCAATATGCTTGAGTTAAGGAAGTGCAATCATAGAAAGATTGGATGCCTACCGAAGTTACTTGCTCACCCATTGTTACTTTGGTTATACTTTTATAGCCATAGAAAGCATAGTCTTTGATATTCTTTATATTTGAAGGTATAACTAATTCTGTCAACTCATTGTTGTTTACATAGAGTTTGGCTCCATTATTAAGAGGATTTGAACCATGATTGCTAAATGAAATATTGCACCATGCAGACAAATCCGTGATATGTACAGATTCCAAGGAAGAGCAAGCAGCGAAGGCAGAAGCCCCGATTGTAGTAACGCCATCCGGAATGTCAATGGAGGCCAAAGGGCAGCATTCAAAGGCATAAGCTCCGATAGTAGTGACGCCATCCGGAATATCAATGGAAGCCAAAGAGCAACCATAGAAAGCAGAAGCTCCAATTGAAGTAACATTTTCCGAAATATCGATGGAAGTCAAGGAAGAGCAAAGAGCGAAAACATTATTACTGATTTCGGTAACACCATCCGGAATGTCAATGGAAGTCAAGGAACCGCAATCATAGAAAGCACCTTCACCGATTTCAATAACGCTTTCAGGGATATTGATGGAAGTCAAGAAATGGCAATCCTCGAACGTAGAAGCTTTGATAACAGTAACATTATCTGGTATATCAATGGATGTCAAGGAAACGCAGCTTTTGAAAGCAGAAGCCCCGATTTCAGTAACACCATCTGGTATATCAATGGATGTCAAGGTAGAACAACCCCAGAAAGCACCTTCACCGATTTCAATAACGCTTTCAGGGATATTGATGGAAGTCAAGGATTGGCAAAGGGCGAAAACTTTATTACTGATTTCTGTAACACCATCAGGGATATTAATGGAAGCTAAAGAATGGCAACCATAGAAAGCAGAAGCCCCGATTTTAGTAACAGTATCCGGGATGTGAATGGAAGCCAAGGAACCGCAACTCCAGAAAATGCCTTCACTGATTTTAGTAACACCATCAGGGATGTGAATGGAGGTCAAGGAAGAACAATTGCGATAAGCATAATTCCCGATATTAGTAACGCTATCGGGGATATCAATAGATGTCAGGGAAGCGCAGCTTTCGAATGCATAATCCCCGATTTCAGTAACACTATCCGGTATATCAATGGATGTCAAGGAAGCGCAGCTTTTGAATGCAGAAGCCCCGATTTCAGTAACACCAGCTGGTAACACTATATTCTGCAGATTGAGACATTCACGGAACATATTTTCTCCTATCATATCATTAGAAGTATAATTATATTTAGCGGCAGAAAAGTTATAATAATAACTACCCCCTTTTACAATGGAAGCTTCTGACAAATCAAGGGAAGTCAACTTACCCTTTTCATAATAACCTGTTCCGATACAGGCCAACATCTTGCGAAGACAAATCACATCGTCTCCATTGATAGGGCCTACCACCTTCAGCGAAGTGATATTCAAACAGTCGTCACCTAAAAGTTGCTTCATCATACCGGCTTTGGTGATAGTCACTACACCGTCTTTATAACTTGAAAATACAGAATCCAGTTCACCCGAAAGCGTATAAGCCGTACCCGCTTGGAAATTCTTCCCCGCCAAAGCAATTTCTTGAATACCCTTATCGCTCATAATTCGAACCCTAAGAGTCTGTCCACTTAAATCGGTAGGAGGAAGCATCATGTAAAGCATAATCACCTGATTGGGCTCTGTAGTAACCACATCTTGTAAGTTCAGCTCGAATTCCTTGCTTGAAGCAACTGGAGTAATGCTCGGATTTTCAGCCATGATGTCCACTGTTCCCTCTATGGCAAAGGCTTCAGTGTCAGTAATAAGCTTCACAGAATTCAAGGTAACCGGCTGGGGAATAGTAATCTTCAACTGAATCAAGGCACTTAAGTGCTTGAAGGTGAACTGGGCAGAACCTAATTTTGGAGTTGTGGGAGTAGCCACCATGTAATCATAACCGCCCAAATGCTCCATAGAAACATTGCCTGATTGGGTCTGTCCTATATAGCTCACGGGTACGGCCTCTCTGTTAAGATACGTAGAACTTGTGATAGGATAATATGCACCATAAATACTTCCATCATTCAATGCCCAATCTTTGCTATCGAACGTAGCGTTTTTGGTGCCGGCTCCCGAAGCTATTGGGAAATAGATTTGTGCGCCTATGTTTGGAAATACGCCTATCATATCGTTGGTTCCCCAAGTGCATTTCACGGCTCCATCGGTTATCTGATAAGCTGTACGGGCATCGACTTCCAGCTGGAAGTCTTGTGTGGTCATCACGATTTGTTCCAATGGTTGTTCGTCAGTACAGGATACAAACGATAGCAAGGCAGCTATACTTGCAAAAAAGAAGAATGCTCCGTTTTTCATGTCAGTTTGTTTTTAATTCATTTTTGAAGTATGGCAAATGTAGGGAAAGTGTTTGAAAAAGGCAAAACAATCGAATTTTTTATTCAATCAACACGTAAAAAATGTGTTTCTCGTCCCTCGTTTTCACCGTTTTCAGTAAGCAATGCTACAATGTAAAATACTGCACATAAATATATTATAATATAATAATGAATTATCTTCACGTGTTTGCAATGTGCAACCCACGTACTGAGAACTGAAAACACTGAAAAATTGTGGTAATTCAAAATAGGGTGGCATTATAGGTCCAAGACTGTTTGTTGTTTTAGCAATTAATCAGACGCTTATTGTTAAAAATAAATTCTTAGTCAGTAGTTCCGTTCTGCTTCTACGCGTAGAAAATTTTGCTACTACGTGAGGAAAAAATTGCTACCTCGCGAGGAAACAAAATTGGCATGGTTTGGGGAGCCAAAGTGCATTTGTTAAATGTTAAAACTCAAATGTTAATAGCATTCATCCGGAAATGCAATGCCACTACATAGGTGTTAACTGTTAACTCAAAATTGACGAAAATCTTGGTTTTTGAATCATAACTTATGGCCAACGTCAGTCATAACTTATGCCTCTTGCTTGCCATAAGTTATGATGATAGCATTACCGTATTGAAAGAAGTTGAGTTCTGAGGTGTAACTCATAGTTTTACGAGGAAGAAAACGATGAGTTATCATGCAGAACTCAACTTCTTTCCTTTTACCCTTCTTTCTTCTCCGAAATATAAAGCAACTTGTCACCTTCCTGCAGTTCAACCTGTCCGTTCGGGATGATGAATTGATTGCCTCGTTTCACCAGCATTACCAAGGTGCCTTTCGGGATGTTCATATCCATCAGTCTGTTTCCATTGGCCAGCATTTCTGCTGTAAGGGTTTGGTCCATCAATTGCGAATCGATTTCGTCCGGGAGTTCCACACCAAACTCATTTCCTTCTTTTTCCTGTGGCAAGTCGAGGTGTAGGGCACGTGCTCCCGATGCAATCGTCATGCCTTGGAAAATCAAGGAAAGCAAGGTGATGAAGAACACGATGTTGAAAAGCTGGTTGGAGTCGGGGATACCGGCTACTACCGGATAGGTGGCAAAGATGATTGGTACGGCACCACGAAGCCCCACCCAAGAAACGAAACAACGGGCGCGGTTGCTCATCTTGCGGAAAGGGAGTAAGCATGTGAATACGCTGATAGGACGTGCGATGATAATCATGAAAAGCGCAATGAGCAAGGCTACACCGGCTACATCGATCATTTCGTGCGGATTGACCAACAGACCCAAGGACAAGAACATGACGATTTGGAAAAGCCAGGTCAGACCATTCATGAAGGTATTTATTTCCTTGCGGAAAGCCAGCTTGGTATTTCCCACCACTACTCCGGCAATGTATACAGCTAAATAGCCGTTACCCTTGAGCAAATCGGTGGTGGTGAAGGTAATGAAAATTAAGCTCAGCAACAGAATTGGGTACAAGGAACCATTGGAAAGGTTAATCTTGTTGATGAGCCAAACAGCAAACTTACCGAATGTGAAGCCTATCACACCACCGAACAGGAACTGGACAAATAAGTCCTTGCCCACCAAAGCGATGTCCAGGTTGCTTCCGCTTGCCACGACTTGAATCAGGGCAATGGTGAGCATATACGCCATCGGGTCGTTACTACCGCTCTCCAACTCCAGCATGGGACGGAGATTTTCCTTCAGGTTCATGTTCTGCGAACGGAGCAGATTGAAGACCGAGGCCGAATCGGTGGACGACATGGTAGCAGCCAACAACAGACATGTTAGGAAAGACATGGATATGTTGGTGTCCGTCCATTGGGAAAGGTAGAAAATGAATCCACCAGTGAGCAAGGTGGTGAGCAATACGCCTACGGTAGACAGTAATATCCCTTGGGCAAGCACCGGGCGGATGTCCGTCAACTTAGTGTCCATACCACCGGTAAAAAGGATGATGCTAAGGGCTATCATACCGATGAACTGGGCATCGGAAGCACTATCGAACTGAAGTCCCAAGCCATCGCTGCCAAATCCCATACCTACCAACAGGAAGAGCAAGAGGGTAGGGATGCCGAACCGATAGCCGGTCTTGCTGATGAGGATGCTACAAAATATCAGGATAGCGCCAATCAATAAGATGTTTTCTGCTGTAAAAACCATAAATCTGTTCTTTTTAATAATCTTTCTGCAAATATAACAATTAAAAAAGGTGTTTCCCTTTTTGAGAAACACCTTTTTATATCATTTAGCAAATGGATTACATCAAGAATCCGAGCAAGATACCGGCAGCTACAGCCGAACCGATTACACCTGCTACGTTAGGACCCATAGCGTGCATCAAC
>JAEIGA010020202.1_pt1 | contig 10151 bp, 12 predicted proteins | sample 9270691 | NCBI WGS metagenome assembly JAEIGA01 (sample SAMN17057246, study PRJNA624740) | gut metagenome | biome: biome; isolation source: fecal sample | host: Bos grunniens | place: China: Xizang | collected 2019
GTTCCCAAGAAAGACGGCACAACCACAACCTACAATGTTGGCACCATAGAGGGCGGTACAAGCGTAAATACCATAGCCCAAAACGCCTCAATGCTGTGCGAATATCGTTCCGACAGCAGGGAATGCCTTGGGGAAATGAAAAAAGCATTTATGAGTATTTTTGAGTCTGCAGGCACAGACAAGGTAACTGTTGAGGTTGAAAATGTAGGTGAGAGACCCTGCTCCAATGTAGACGCTAAGCTCCAACATAGCCTTGCCGATACTTGCAAAAGGATATGCGACGAAATCTATGGCATAGATGTGTATTTCCGCTCCGGCTCCACCGACTGCAACATACCCCTTTCCATGGGAATACCTGCGGTAAATGTTGGAGTTTACATAGGAGATAAATCTCATACTCGTGAGGAGTGGATAGATAAAGAATCTGCTCTTAAAGGACTTTTGTTCAGCTTGAAACTTACTTTTGAGCTTTGTACAGTGATATAAAATTTTAGGAGACGATTAAGCGATGTATAAACACGGCATAGATTGTATAGAAAAAGCAGACACCATTCTTTCGGGCAAAAGGGTTGGACTCATTACAAATTACACCGCTTTAAACCACGAATTTAAGAGAACGGCGGATATCCTTTACAAAAGATACAATCTTGTTAGGTTATATGCACCGGAACATGGTCTTAACGGCGTTTATCAAGACGGAGTCAATGTGGACGATATGACCGATGAAATTACAGGTCTGCCCGTATATTCTCTGTTCAAAGAAAGCTTTTCCATAGATCTTCAAGGGATAGATGTAGTTGCATACGATATTCAGGATCTTAACTTAAGGTTCTACACCCATACCTCTTTCATGGCTCTTGCCATGAAGGAATGCAGCAAGCAAAAAATCCCCTTTGTCATATTCGACAGATACAATCCCCTTGGACTTGAAAAAGTCAGCGGAACAGTGCTTAATGAAAAATACTCATCTCTTTGCGGAATGTATTCGGTTCCTTCACGCTATGGGTTGACCGTTGGGGAATATGCAAAGTATATCAACACCGAAAAAGATATTAACTGCGAGCTTTATGTAATTCCTTGCTCGGGTCTTAATCGTGCAGATAGCTTCCTTACACTGGATACTCAGTGGGTTAATCCATCGCCGAATATTCCCACCTTCGACACAGCCTTGGCATATTGCGGCACAGTGCTTTTTGAAGGAACAAATGTGTCGGAAGGTCGCGGCACAACAAAGCCCTTTGAGTTTATCGGTGCTCCCTGGATTAATTCCAATGAGCTTGCCGATGCCATGAACAATAGGAACTTACCCGGAGTGTATTTCAGACCCTTAAGCTTTGTTCCCGTTTCTTCCAAATACAGCGGCGAGTGCTGCAACGGTGTTCAGCTTCACATAACAGACTACAGTGCATTTGAACCCTTCTCCTGCGGACTTTATCTTGTGGATGAAATACGCCAAACATACACCGAGTTCAAAACAACGGATTTTCTGAAAAACCTGTTGGGTGACGATGGCTTTGAAAAAGCCGATTTTGATGTGGATTTGTACATCAAAGAGCACAAAATTAAGCTTTGTGAATTCTGCAAAAGGGCAGAAAAGTATTATTTGTATAAATAATATTGAAAAACTCAAAAAAACACTTGCATTTTCCAATAATTTGTGATACAATACTAAAGGTTATACGGGTGGTCCTCTACAAAAGACCTTTTACATAAGGTTGACAGTGCTTTGCATGAACGCCTACGGAGAGAGGAGGATAAATAGAATGGGTATTATTGAAAGCTTAACAAGCGCACAGTTAAGAACAGACCTTCCCGCGCTTTGCATCGGTGACACTGTTAAAGTTCACGTGCTTATCAAAGAAGGTTCAAGAGAAAGAATCCAGGTGTTTGAAGGCACAATCATTGCCAAGAAACACGGCGGTATTACAGAAACCTTTACTGTAAGAAGAATTTCTTACGGCGTAGGTGTGGAAAGAACTTTCCCTGTAAATTCTCCTAAGATTGCTAAGATCGAAGTTGTCAGAAAAGGTAAAGTTAGAAGAGCTAAGCTCTACTACTTACGTGACAGAGTCGGTAAGGCAACAAGAGTTAAAGAGAAAATCTAATGTCTCACGTAAAGAGGACTTAATTTTAAGTCCTCTTTACAAAATTACTCAAACAACGCTATGGTCATTCTTTGTCCATAGCTTTTAATATTATTGAGGAGGTAATTGTAATGGAAGAAAGTGCAAACAATATACAGACTCCCGAACCTCAGCCCGAGAATTTAAACTGGGCAAAGGAAATTTTTGAGTGGGTTGCCTGCTTTGCTATAGCTATTGTTGTGGCATTGCTCATAAAGAATTTTGTGTTTACTTTGGTTAAAGTAGACGGTGCAAGCATGAACCCTACACTTGAAAATGGCGACAGACTTTTTACCCGCGTAATATTCTATTCCGAACCCGAGCAGGGCGATATTGTAATATTCAATCCCCCTGTAAGTGCCACCAACAAAGCCCCCAACGAAGATATAGCCTATGTAAAGAGAGTTATAGCTACCGAAGGACAGGTGGTTGACATTAACGAAAACGGCGAAGTTCTCGTTGACGGCAAGGTTCTCAAGGAAGATTACATCAGCGAAAAGATAAACCTTGGTTTGCGTTATTCCGGAGGGGTGGTAGATTTCCCCTTCAAGGTTCCCAAAGACACAGTTTTTGTGCTTGGTGACAACCGCAACAACAGCCACGACAGCCGCAGTGCCGACATAGGTGCTGTGCCTATAGACAACATCATAGGCAAGGCAGAGTTCAGAATCTGGCCTTTGGGCAAGTTTGGCTTGTATGAAGACTGATATTTAAAATATAATGTCATTAAGTTAATGTCATTCTGAGCGTAGCCACAGGCGAAGTCGAAGAATCTTCATTACAGGGAAGATTCATTTGGAGTGCGTAAACTTAATGGCATTTTTACTTTGTAAATACAGAAGGTGATAAAAATGGATATTCAATGGTATCCGGGTCATATGACCAAAACCAAAAGAATGATGGAGGAAAATCAGAAGCTTATAGACATAGTTGTGGAGCTTCTCGATGCCCGCATACCTCTAAGTAGCCGTAACCCTGCCATAGATGAAATATTTCCCACAAAGCCCCGTTTGGTAGTCCTCAACAAAAGCGACATTGCAGACGAAGCCACCACAAGAGAATGGGAAAAATATTTTAAGTCAAAGGGCGTTGGCGTAAAGAGTATTTCTTCCACCATGGGCAAATCCTTAAACGATATCTTTAACTCCTGCAAGGAGATACTAAAAGACAAAATAGAGCACGACAAAGCCCGCGGACTTGTAAACCGCCCCATAAAAATGATGGTAGTAGGCATACCCAATGTGGGTAAGTCCTCTTTCATAAATAAGCTTTCCGGCAAAAAGAGTGCCATTACAGGCGACCGCCCCGGTGTTACCAAAGGCAAACAGTGGATAAGACTTCCCAATTCCTTTGAGCTTTTAGACACCCCGGGTATTTTGTGGCCTAAGTTCGAGGATGTTGCAGTTGGCGAAAAGCTTGCCTTTACCGGTGCCATAAAAGATGAAATTATGGACCTTGAGGAAATTGCAATGAGGCTTTTGGAAGTTCTTAGAGCAAAATATCCCCAAAAGCTTACCGAACGCTACAAAATGACAGATTTTGATGAACTGGGCGGTTACGAAATGCTGGAACTTCTGGGCAGAAAGCGTGGTTTTGTGGTTTCCGGAGGAGAAATAGACACCGAGCGTGCCGCAAAGATACTCTTAGATGAGTTCCGCGGTGCAAAGCTTGGCAGAATATCTTTGGAATGTCCCGCAGATTTTGAAAGGTAGTGTGCAATATGGCAGAAAAACCCGATATGCTTCAATACGAAAAAGAATACTATGCCAAAGGCTGTAAATATATAGCAGGTGTAGACGAAGCCGGCAGAGGCCCCCTTGCAGGTCCTGTGTTTGCCGCGGCGGTTATCTTTGACCAAGACACCGTAATCGATGAAATAAACGACTCCAAAAAGCTTACCGAAAAGAAAAGGGAAGAGCTTTTTGATGTCATCAAAGAAAAAGCACTTTGCTATGCCATAGTAAGTGCCGACGAAAAGGAAATAGACAGCATCAACATTCTTGCCGCAACCCTTAAATGCTTTAATCGTGCGGTGTCCTCTTTGGATATTACTCCCGACATTGCCCTTATAGACGGCAACCGCGTAGGGGATATGCCCGTGGAAAGCCGCACCATAGTAAAAGGTGATGCCAACTCCATGTCCATTGCGGCGGCATCCATTCTTGCAAAGGTTGCAAGGGATCGCTACATCACCGAAATGGGCGAAAAATACCCCGAGTACAATTTCCAAAAGCACAAGGGCTACGGCACCAAGGAACACCTTGAAGCCATTGCCAAGTATGGCCCTTCACCCATACACCGCCTCACCTTTAAAGGTGTAAAGGAGCATGTGAAATGAACACCACAAAGCTTGGCTACGAAGGCGAAAAAATAGCCGCAGACTATCTGGTGTCCAACGGCTACACTGTGCTTAAAACCAATTTCAAAGCCGCAGGCGGCGAAATAGACATCATCGCCCTAAAAGGCAGACGCCTTTCCTTTGTAGAGGTAAAAACCCGCAAGGACAATGCCTTTGGCTATGGGGCGGATTTTGTGGACTATCACAAGCAACAAAAAATCATCCGCACCGCAAGAGCGTTTCTCATAAATTTTGATGCATATGACGAAGTAACTTTTGATGTTTGCGAGGTATATACCGCCAAACGATGCATAAACTATATAGAAAATGCTTTTGATGAATAGATTAACAAGCGATGCAGTCGATTGTTAGGGTCAGTTTGGATAAAATGATATACATAACTTTCAAAAATTGCAGTTTTAATTGCAAATTTCAATGTAAAACCTACAAAAATTGAAATTTTCGATTAATTGACTTGCAATTTTTGTTTTTTTATGGTAGAATGTGTACAATGCGATTTTTGTAGACTAATATATTTTTCAATCGGAGGAATTTACAATGGAAATTTCAAATAAATTTAAAAAAATAGCACCTTCTCCCACACTTTTGATTGACTCCAAGTTCAAGCAGATGAAGGCAGAAGGTATGGATGTTGTTGGCTTCGGTGCAGGTGAGCCCGACTTTGACACACCTCAGCACATCAAGGAAGCCGCCATCAATGCAATAAATTCCGGTTTTACCAAGTATACACCCGCTTCCGGTACCTTGGAGCTTAAGAAGGCTATCTGCGACAAGCTTGCAAAGGACAACGGCTTAAGCTACGAACCTTCACAGATTGTAGTTTCCAACGGTGCAAAGCATTCTCTTATCAATGCCTTTGGTGCTATCTTAAACCCCGGTGACGAAGTTATTATTCCCGCACCTTTCTGGGTAAGCTACCCCGAAATGGTTAAGTACAATGACGGTGTTCCCGTAATTCTCCACACCACAGAGGAAAAGGGCTTCAAGTTTACTGCAGAGGAATTCAAGGCTGCTATTACCCCCAAGACCAAGGCAATAGTGTTAAACAGCCCCTCCAACCCCACAGGCATGGTATACACTGCAGAAGAACTCAAAGCCATAGCTGATGTTGCGGTGGAAAACAATATATTTGTTATCTCCGATGAAATCTACGAATACCTTGTATACGACGGCGTAAAGCACACAAGTATTGCAAGCTTTAACGACAAGATAAAAGACCTTACAATTATCATAAACGGTGTTTCCAAGACCTACGCCATGACAGGCTGGAGAATAGGCTACACAGCTTCCAATGCAACTTTGGCAAAGGCTATGACAAGCGTGCAGAGCCACTCCACATCCAACCCCAACTCCATAGCTCAGGCAGCAACTGTTGCGGCTCTTACAGGCCCCACAGACGACCTTAAGATAATGATTAAGGCTTTTGACGAAAGACGCAAATATATGGCAGAGAGAATTAACGCTGTAGACGGCGTCAGCTGTCTTGTACCTCAGGGCGCTTTCTATGTAATGATGAACATTTCTGCATTAAAGGGCAAAACCATTGCAGGCAAGGTTATAAACACTGCCGATGACTTTGCAGAAATCTTCCTTGAAAAGGAGCTTGTTGCAGTAGTTCCCGGCACAGGCTTTGCTGCTCCCGACTATGTTCGTTGGTCCTATGCTACAAGCATGGAAAACATCAAAGAAGGTATAGACAGACTTGAAAGATTGTTAAATTCCTGATATAATAAACCTAAGCTGTTGCACATAGCTGCGACAGCTTTCTTTATTAAGGAATTATCTAATACATTCTACACGAAAGGGTGTTATTCTTGATTTATACTACTAAAGATTTAATTTCAGGTAAAGATTATAAAACTATATTTGGTGTAGCTATTGCCTTGCTTATAATTGGTTTTATAATATTAATTTTATTTTCTAACTTACTTGTATGTGTCTATTTTTTAGGGGTTTCTGTTTTATTGACGATACTTGCTGCTAAGATGGGCTCTTATTCCAAATCGTATATTTCTTTATATAATGATCGAATAGAAGGCTTATCTATGTCTCGTTCTGATGTTATTATTACTATAAGATACGAAGATATCAAAAAAGTTTCTGTATCGCAAGATTTAAATAAAGTTATAGTTTATGATAAGTACGGAAATTTTACATTTCAAGCACATAATTGTGCTAAAACTATTGCTGATATGATATATGAAAATCAAAGAGGACTGCACTTTTGCCCTCGATGCCAAAAAAGATTTAATCAGGCATTTTGTCCCATTTGTGGATATGTTGCAAAAAGTAATTAATGTGAATTCATAAAAATAGAACATCGTATTAATTTGGAGTAATTTATATGACAAAATTCTATATTATACGCCATGGCGAAAGTCTTGGCAACCATCAAAATCTTTTCCTTGGTCACACAGACCTTGGGCTTACCGAAAGAGGTCACGCACAGGCGGAGCTTACAGGGGAATATCTTAGGGATATGCACATAGATGCATTTTACTCCAGCGACCTTAAAAGAGCCTACGAAACCTGCAAGCACATAGCCGACAAAAAGGGTATGGCTATCACCACCCACAAGGGTTTAAGGGAAATCTTTGCAGGGGAGTGGGAGGCTAAGGTTTTCAATTCCATCTTGGACACCTATCCTTCTTTCAGAGTGTGGCTGGATGACATTGCCAATGCTCGTTGTGACGGTGGCGAAAGTGTCCGAGAGCTTAAAGAAAGGGTAGAAAAAGCCTTTGTGGAAATTGCCGAAGAAAACCCGGGCAAAACAGTGTGCGTTGTAAGTCACGCCACACCCATAAGGGTTATGTCCACAGTATTTCGCGGACTTCCTCTGGAGGATATATCCGGCATGAACTGGGTTCCCAATGCTTCCGTAACCGAGGTGTGCTATGATGGTGGCAAATGGACTTTGATAAGAGAAGGCTACAAAGAGCATATGGGAGATATTTCCACAGAATTACCCTCAAATGTTTAAAATAATGTTGATTTTATTCACGGGTAAGAGTATAATATAATAAGATGTATATTATTGGAGGCGCACTATGGACAAGGTAAATATTCTTGGTGTTAAAGTTTCAAAGCACAGCATAGATTCAGCATCGGATTTAATAGTGGAATATATCACCGCCGGTGATAGACAAAAGTGCATATATACCCCCAACTCAGAGATTATTATGGTTGGCTACAGGGACAGCGAATTTTGCGATGTGCTAAACAGAGCAGATGTTCTTCTTGCAGACGGCATAGGTGTTGTCTACGCTTCCAAGATACTAAAGAATGTCATCCCCGAAAGGGCGGCAGGCTACGATACAGCCTGTGCCGCTTTGGCAAAGCTTGCACCCTTGGGTAAATCCGTGTATCTCTTTGGTGCCAAGCCCGGTGTGGCAGAAGCCGCCGGAGAGGAAATTGTCCGCAGATACCCCGGCATTAAAATAGCCGGTTGTGCCGACGGCTACTTTGATGATGAAAAAGAAAAGGACATCATTAAAGACATCAACGAAAAGAAGCCGGATCTTCTTTTTGTTTGTCTTGGTGCACCCAAGCAGGAAAAGTGGATTGACACCCACAAGAATGAGATGGATTTCGGCGTGGCTATGGGCATAGGCGGTAGCCTCGATGTGTTTGCAGGCACAGTGCAAAGAGCACCGGAGTTCTATCAGAAACACGGACTTGAATGGTTTTACAGACTTATGAAACAGCCCGGCAGAGCCATCAGAATGTTGGATTTGCCAAAGTTTGGCTTTACTGTACTTAAGAACGGAAAAAAATTCCCACAGGAGATATAAAATTATGAATGTAGAATTATTGCAGTACAATCCCGATTGCGAAAAAATTGTTGCCGCGGCTGCAAAGCTTTGTTACTCATCCTCGGAAATCGCAGGCATATTGAACGGCCTTGACAAGGAAAAGACCGTTGCCTTTGTAGAAAGACTTATGAGCATGGGTCACGAAAGTCCCCTTGAACATATCAGCTTTACCTTTGGCATAGAGGGTGTTTCCAGAAGCCTTCTTGCTCAGTTTACCCGCCACAGAATAGCCAGCTACAGCGTGAAGAGTCAGCGCTATGTAAACGAGGGTAAGTTTGAGTATATTATGCCTCCCGAGATTGAAGCGGAACCCGAAGCAAAGAAGCTTTTTCTGGAAGCTATGGAAGATGACCTTGCCAAGTACAACGCTATTTCCGATATACTTTTCAAAAAGCACTATGACGCTATGATTGCCGAAGGTGTCAGCGAAAAGAAGGCAAAGAACGCCGCTGAAAAGAAAGCAATAGAAGATGCAAGATACATACTCCCCAACGCTTGCGAAACAAAGATGATTGCCACATTTAATGCCAGAAGCCTTCTCAACTTCTTCAATCACCGTTGTTGCGAAAGAGCTCAGTGGGAAATCCGCGATATGGCAAACAGAATGCTTGCACTTGTAAAGGAATCTGCTCCCACAATATTTAAGTATGCAGGTCCTTCCTGTGTGGCAGGTCCTTGTCCCGAAGGTGCCATGAGTTGCGGCAAAGCTTTGGAAAAGAGAAAAATGTACCTTGGAGAATAATATGAAAAATTATAAGCTTGTGGTTATAGAGGGTGTGGATGCCAGCGGCAAACAGACCCAAACAGAAAAGTTATATTCCAATCTTTTGTCCCTTGGTTCAAAGGTGGAAAAAATAGAATTTCCCAATTACGCATCCGAAACATCTTCGTTAGTCAAGATGTACCTTGGCGGAGAATTTGGCACCAACGCACAGGATGTAAGCCCCTATATGGCATCTGCATTTTTTGCGGTTGACAGGGTTGGTAGCATAAAGTCCGTGTGGAAAGATAAACTTGACGGTGCCGATGTGGTTATTGCAGACAGATACGTTACCTCCAATATGATTCATCAGGCATCAAAAATTGCAGATGATACCGAAAAGAATAATTTTCTCGATTGGGTATACGACTTTGAGTACAACAAGCTCGACCTGCCCAAACCCGATCTTGTAATCTTTTTGGATATGCCTGTAAAATATGCAAAACAGCTAATGGAAAACCGCAGAAACAAGATAAACGATTCCGAGGTTAAGGACATCCACGAAGGTGACACAGAGCACCTCACCAAGTCCTACAACAACGCTGTAGGTGTTGCCGACAAATACGGTTGGCACAAAATTTCCTGCGTAAAGGATGGTAACATAAGAACAATAGAGGAAATCTCCGGGGAAATACTTGAGGTTTGTAAGAATATACTGTAAATGGAGTAGGGCGGTTGCTTTGACCGCCCCTCTTAACGAATTAAACACTATGCGCTTGTAGCTCAGTGGATAGAGCACCGGCCTCCGACGCCGGGTTGTCGCAGGTTCGACTCCTGTCAAGCGCGCCACGTCGGAACAAGTTTCGCTTGTTCCGATTTTTTTATCAAAAAAATCAGTCACCCGCTTCACTGTTCCTCCTTTTTCGTAAAAAGGCGCGCTTGGCACATCTGCTCGGTTGTAAACGCCCTCGCAACTTTAGCCGTCGGGGACTCGAACGGAGTACGGTTTTTGCGGCAAATTCTACGCAATACTACGTCAAAATGCTCGATAATACACAAAGTATTGTCTGTGCTTTTTCCTTGTCTTGCTATGAATTTATTGCAAAAACTTCTTCGAACTATCCAAGTGTTAAAAATTGTGGATTTTTGGTGCGGAA
>JAEIGA010020203.1_pt1 | contig 10151 bp, 9 predicted proteins | sample 9270691 | NCBI WGS metagenome assembly JAEIGA01 (sample SAMN17057246, study PRJNA624740) | gut metagenome | biome: biome; isolation source: fecal sample | host: Bos grunniens | place: China: Xizang | collected 2019
AGATTTCCACGCCGAGAACATACGCATCGGCGGCGGGACAATCATCTTTGACTATGTGTCACCATGGCAAAGGATAAATGATGTGGAACTGGGCGTACCTGTAAGCATAAACATTGACAATGGAATAGCCTCAATGGCAATGGCCGAAATCTGCGGAGCATCGGCCAAGGAGCTAAAAGAGGGTATGAAGAGTTTTGCCGGTGCCGACAGACGCTTCGACTTCCACATTAAGGAGAACGACCTTGTACTGTTGAGCGACTATGCCCACCACCCCGACGAGGTAAGGGCATGCGCAAGTTCCATCAAGGCACTGTACAGCGATAAGAAGGTGACAGCACTGTTCCAGCCACACCTCTACAGCCGTACCGCTGATTTCTACAAGGAGTTTGCCCAGAGCCTTTCGCTCTTTGACAAGGTAATACTTGTGGACATATACCCTGCACGCGAGGAGCCTATCCCCGGAGTGACAAGCAAACTTATCTATGACTGTCTGGATGCGAAGGTGGAGAAGAGAATGTGTAGCCGTGCCGATGTACTGAAGGTTGTTGAAGAGGAGAAAGAGGACATCGAGGTGCTTGTGTCACTTGGCACAGGAGACATAGAGAACGAAGTACCGAAAATGAAGGAGATACTTTTGAACAGGTAATTACATCTGCATTGATTATATTTAAATAGCTTCTGAATGCTGAAGAAGATTCTTACATACACATTCCTTGCAATCCTGGCCGGATACATGCTTTTTGCAATGGTCATCATACCCAACATCCCCGACAGAAACAAGTGTAAGGGGGTGCTCATAACCGTGGAAAATGACGAAAGCGGCAACTTGAGTAACGATAACATCATTGAGTTCCTCGACAAGGAGGGGCTCAACCCGACAGGAAATATTCTGGACAGCATAAGGTGCACTGTGATAGAAAAGTGTATAAATGACATCTCATTAGTAAAAGAGTGCCAGGTATACAAGTCAACCGACAGGCACATTGCCATTGAAATTGACTGCAAGGTACCGATATTGAAGGTCAATGACAATACCGGCAACGAATATTACATAGACTCCGACGGCAGCATGATTACCGGCGTACACAAAGCGCTCCACTTGCCTGTTGCATCGGGATACATAAGCGAGGAGATGCAGACGACCTCCCTAAGGGACATCGCCTGTGCTATATACGGCAGCAGTTTCTGGAAAGCCCAGACCGAACAGATACATTTTGGTCAGGATGGCAACATCATTCTGGTTCCTCGTGTCGGCAATCACATAATAGAGTTCGGCAAGGCCGAGAATATTGCAGAGAAGTTAGAGAAACTATTCACCTTCTACTCGAAAGGACTCAACACTGTGGGGTGGGATAAGTATGAGAAACTGAACATCGAGTTCAACGACAAGGTTATATGCACAAAAAAGGAAAAGAATAAATAGAGATAATATGGGACAGACCAATTACATTGTAGCAATTGAACTGAGTTCGTCAAAGGTTACCGGTGCTGTAGGTATCGAGACATACAACGGGATGAAGATTATTGCAACTGCAAGTACCCGTGTTGACGGATATATATCCAAGGGCGTTGTCCGCAACGTCGACAAGACAAGCGAAGCCATCACGTCTATAATAAACAGCCTCGAGTCCAACCTCACAGATGACGACAAGCAGGAGATAATGATAAAGAAGGCATATGTTTCCCTTGCGGGATTGACTATACACAGCATACAGTCAAAGATAACACGTGGCTTCGACACATATACGAAGATAACCTCGGACATCATCAAAGAGATGGAGCTTGAGAACGACGAAAGATTCCAGGTTCCCGAGGGGTACTCCAAGGTACAGGTCATTACGCAGGAATACAAGGTTGACGGCAAGACCGACAGCAACCCTGTAGGCGCACCTGCAATGACAATAGAGGGATACTACCTCAATATTGTGATAAAGAAGCAGTTGCTTGAGCAGCTAAACGAGAGTTTCAATCAGGCGAACGTTGAGATTGAGGACAGTTTCATTGCTGCACGCATGGATGCCGACATACTGCTCACAAAGGATGCACGCCGCAACGGATGCGCACTCGTGAACATCGGCGCCGACACAACTACCATCGCAATATACAACAACGACAACCTACGTATGCTAAAGGTACTTCCGTTAGGCAGCAACAACATAACCCGCGACCTCTGTGCCGAGCAGATATCATACGACGAGGCCGAAGTCATAAAGATAACACGCGGATACAAGGCACAGACAGGCGAGAAGGAGCCCGTTGACAACGAGACGGTAAATAACGTCATCAACGCACGTATGGGCGAGATCCTTCAGAATGTGAAGTACCAGATCGAGGAGTCGGGAGAGATGATACACAACATCATCTTCACAGGCGGTGGTTCAAAGCTAAAGAACCTTACCATCCTGTTCGAGGAGTACTTGCCCAACTTCAAGACAAGCATTGTCGCCGACCCGCAACTGGCATTCGAGTGCAAGCCTGGCGTGAACACTTTCGGTATATTCACCACTGCACTCTACGGCCTGCTGAACCAGGGCAAGGAGAACTGCTGCGAAGAGGTCAAGTACACACAGGAGCCCCAGGCTGCTGCAGGAGAACTGTTCTCAGCCGATGCAATGACCGGTAACGACACCGCTCACGAGGAAGAAAATGCGGTAGTTGCCCCTGAAGAGGAGGAGAGAAAAAGAAGAGAGGAAGAGGAGAAGGAAAGAAAAAGAAAAGAAGAGGAAGAGCGTAGGAAGAAGGAGAAAGAGGAGAAGAACAGAAAGAAAAAAGAGAAGAGAGAGAATGCCTGGAAAGGAATAGGTAACCTCTTCAGGACATTCATCGATGATGCCACAAGCGAGGATGAAAATGACGAGATAAACAGAGACGAAGAGTAACAGATGATACAAAACAGTACGAATATGGAAGAACCGGTAAAAAAATATTACCATTTGCAATACCCACCGAGTGCCCCAGAATAATAAAGGTTGTCGGCGTAGGTGGCGGTGGCAGCAATGCCGTACACAATATGTACCGCAAGGGCATACACAATGTATCATTTGCGGTATGTAACACCGATATGCAGGCAATGCAGAACTCGCCCATCCCCAAGAAGGTGCAGTTGGGCCTTGAGATAACCGAAGGACTTGGCGCCGGCAACGACCCCGAAGTAGCCCGCAAGGCTGCCGAGGAGAGCCGTGAGGAGATTGAGCGTCTTTTCAACGACGGCACAAAGATGGCATTCATCACTGCCGGAATGGGCGGCGGTACCGGTACCGGTGCAGCACCTGTAGTGGCCGAGATTGCCAAGAACCTGGGTATTCTCACCGTAGGTATCGTTACAATACCTTTCAAGTTCGAGATGACCGGAAAGATAAAGCAGGCACTCAAGGGTGTAATAGAGATATCGAAGCATGTCGACGCATTGCTGGTAATCAATAACCAGCGCCTTATTGATATGTTCCCGAAGCTGAATGTGACAGAGGGTTTCCACCTTGTCGATGACGTGCTGACAACAGCGACAAAGAGTATCGCCGAGATTATCACAGCACGCGGTACCATCAACCTTGACTTCCGCGATGTGAGGAAGATTCTCAAGGACGGTGGAGTGGCAATTATGAGCTACGGCATCGAGAAGGGCGATATGCGCGTTTCACGTGCATTCCGCAGCGCCCTGCATTCTCCTCTGCTCAATGACAACGACATCTACAAGTCAAAGAAGATCCTCTTCAACATATACGAGAACCCCAATGACCCCATCCGCATTGAGGAGATGGCCGAGGTTGAGTCGTTCATGGCACAGTTCCAGGAAGAGGATATCGAACTCATCTGGGGTTACAGCAAGGACCACAATCTTGAGGAGGGTGCCGTAAAGGTTACCGTGCTCGCAACCGGCTTCGGCATGAAAGACATCCCCGGCATGGAGCCTGTGATAAAGAAGGAGCAGGAGAGGGAAGAGCAGATTTCACGCGAGGAGCAGGAAAAACGCGACCAGGAGAACAAGAAGCTCGACCAGATGTTAGGTGTCTTCTACAAGCCCGAGTACAAGGTATACATCTTCAAAGGTGACGAGATGTATAACGACGAGTTCCTTGAGGCTCTCGACAACTCGCCCACATACAAGCGCAGCGCCATGGAGCTGGAGAAGATTATGAATATTGTAGGCGCACTGCCAAAGGAGGAGTCTCCCGAACCAGAGGACACAAACGTTGTTGAAGAGAACAGAGAGACTGAACCCGCAGAAAACAATGATGACAACAACACAGAAAACGAAGAATAATATGGAACTTTTTGACATTATCAGCAATGACATCAAGGAGGCCATGAAGGCAAAGGACAAGGTAGCCCTCGACACCCTCCGCAACATCAAGAAGGTTCTTCTTGAGGCAAAGACAGCACCGGGTGCAAACGACACCGTAAGCGACGAGACAGCAATAAAGCTCATACAGAAACTTGCAAAACAGGGCAAGGAGTCGGCAGAGCTCTACAGCAGCCAGAACCGTCCGGAGCTTGCAGCAGAGGAACTGGCACAGGTTGCAGTCATGGAGAAATACCTCCCTAAGCAGATGAGCGAGGAGGAGATTGCGGCAGCCCTAAAGGAGATTATTGCACAGACAGGTGCTGCAGGACCACAGGACATGGGCAAGGTTATGGGCGTTGCCACAAAACAGCTTGCCGGAAAAGCCGAAGGCAGAGTAATATCAACTATCGTCAAGCAGCTGCTCAACAACTAATCGAACAGCTCGCGCAGCACCTCGGCCGACCTCAATTGCGGGAAATCGGGGATATGCAGACGGTAATAATCAGACAGGATTGCGAGGTACATACCCCGCAATCCTCTGTTTAAAGAGAGGCGGTGCATAGTATCGTAACCCGTCTGCAGCAGCCCTACAAAATGAACTGCATCCTGCGGCAACAGGAAGTCACCATGCAGAGGATGTTCATTGACTGCGCACCCTTGCCTTAGGTCAATGTAGCTCCATTGGGTGTAATCCTCGATGTTAGGATATATTCCAAGATAGCGTAGCAGTTGCACCATAAACACAAGATGAAAATCGGCAAAACCGTTCTCGAGATTGTCGAAGAGAGTGAAAGAACGGTCAAGGAAATTGAACAGAGACTCGTCACCGCCCTCCTCGCGCAACGAGTAGGTGAGCAGCTCAGACAGGTAAAGCGCAATTGACGATTTCACAACGTCGCAGCCTATGGAAGAGTACATCTGGTAGGGTTGTACCTCGGAGATGCGCGAAAGGGATTTTCCGCTCTTATAAGAGGCTGTAAAAGAGAGCATTGAAAGAGGCTGGAAGAGTACGCTGCGCACACGGCTTCGCTTGCTGTGCGACACAGGGACAAGGAAAGAGAGACGTCCGCGCGAGCGGGTATATATATCGGCAATCATCAGATTGTCGCTATATTTTAACGTCCTCAGTACAATTCCTTCGAATTTTTCAACCATAAACCTATTACATTAACTCCTTGCTGGAGGCAAATTTACAAAAAATCCCGCAAATCCTTTGTCAATTCAAAAAAAGGTTTTACCTTTGCATTCGCTTTAGCCACCATACATTGTTTGGATACCCTCAAAAGGGGTTTTGGCAAGGTCAGGCCCATTCGTCTATCGGCTAGGACGCAAGATTTTCATTCTTGAAAGAGGGGTTCGATTCCCCTATGGGCTACAATTAAAACTAAAAACATTTATAAAGAGATGGCAAACCACAAATCATCACTTAAGAGAATCAGACAGACTGAGAAGAGAAATCTTCAGAATCGTTATTTTGGTAAAAACATGCGTTCTGCAGTTCGCGGTCTCCGCGCTATTACAGACAAGAGCGAGGCTTTGGCCAAGTTCCCTGAGGTGCAGAAGATGCTTGACAGAATGGCTAAACGTGGTCTTATCCACAAGAACAAGGCTGCAAACCTCAAGTCAGGTTTGTGCGCAAGAATCGCTAAGTTAGCCTAAATTTCAAAACATTATATTTACCGAACAGGAGGCTGGATGCAAATCCAGCCTTTTCGTGTTGTAGGTACTTGAAGCAAAAAAGAAATCCGAAGAAAACCAGAGGAAAAAAGTGCCACTACAGCACTTCTTTTTAGCAAAAATCACTTGCCGTATAAGCCTATTTTTATTAACTTTGTTCAGTTTATTGCATTAGAAAAATCAACTATGAGCGAAGATATCAACAAGAGCTCTGCGGCCAGTTATTCGGCCGACAGTATTCAGGTCCTAGAAGGCTTGGAGGCAGTCCGCAAACGCCCTGCGATGTACATCGGAGACATCAGCGAGAAGGGTCTCCACCATCTGGTTTACGAGGTTGTCGACAACTCTATCGACGAGGCAATGGCAGGGTTCTGTACACACATAAATGTAACAATCAACCCTGGCAATTCAATTACAGTACAGGATAACGGACGCGGTATCCCTGTGGACATGCATGAGAAGGAGGGCCGCTCGGCTCTTGAAGTGGTAATGACAGTGCTCCATGCCGGAGGTAAATTCAACAAGGATTCATACAAGGTATCAGGCGGTTTGCACGGTGTGGGCGTATCCTGTGTGAATGCCCTCTCAAAACACATGAAGACCGAGGTGTTCCGCGACGGCAAGCACTACGTGCAGAACTACTCTTGCGGCAAGCCTCTTGAGGCTGTACACTGCGTAGGCGACACTGACATCCGCGGTACAAAGCAGACATTCCAGCCCGACGACTCAATCTTCGTGGTATCGGAGTACCAGTACCAGATTCTTGCCACACGCTTGCGCGAGCTTGCATACCTGAATGCCGGCATCACAATCACCCTCACCGACATGCGCGAGGCCGACGAGAACGGCAACTACAAAAGCGAGACATTCTACTCTACCGAAGGTTTGAAGGAGTTCGTGCGTTATATCGATTCTTCACGTACACCGCTCATCAGCGACGTTATCTACCTTAACACAGAAAAGAACAACATCCCCATTGAGGTAGCAATCATATACAACACCGGTTACAGCGAGAACGTACACACATATGTGAACAACATCAACACCATCGAGGGTGGTACACACCTTGCCGGTTTCCGCCGTGCGTTGACACGTACACTAAAGAAGTACGCCGATGACACCAAGGCCCTCGAGAAGGCAAAGGTTGAGATTTCGGGCGAAGACTTCCGCGAAGGACTGACAGCCATAGTATCAGTAAAGGTTGCAGAGCCACAGTTCGAGGGACAGACAAAGACCAAGCTGGGTAACAGCGAAGTGACAGGTGCCGTTGATCAGGCTGTGGGCGAAGCACTTGCATACTATCTTGAGGAGCACCCCAAGGAGGCAAAGATGGTTGTTGACAAGGTGATACTTGCGGCAACTGCACGTATTGCTGCACGCAAGGCACGCGAGAGCGTACAGCGCAAGAGCCCAATGAGCGGCTGCGGCATGCCGGGCAAACTTGCCGACTGCTCCGACAAGGACCCCGCAAACTGCGAGCTCTTCCTTGTGGAGGGTGACTCTGCGGGCGGTTCTGCAAAGCAGGGACGCAAGAACAAGTTCCAGGCGATCCTTCCGTTGCGCGGTAAAATCCTCAACGTGGAAAAGGTAATGTGGCACAAGGCATTCGAGAGCGATGAAGTGAACAACATCATCCAGGCTATCGGCGTACGCTTCGGCCTTGACCCTGAGGACAGCAAGAAGGCCAACATCGAGAAGCTACGTTACCACAAGATTATCATGATGGCCGATGCCGACGTCGACGGTGCACACATCGGAACACTAATCATGACACTCTTCTACCGTTATATGCCAGAGGTAATCGAAGGCGGTCACCTCTACAAGGCCATGCCACCGCTCTACCTCTGTTCAAAGGGCAAGGTAAAGAAATACTGTTACGACGACAAGGAAAAAGATGCATTCGTACAGGAGTATGCAGGCGGTAACGAGAAGGATATCAACATACAGCGTTACAAGGGTCTCGGTGAGATGAACCCCGAGCAGTTGTGGGATACCACTATGAACCCCGAGACACGTACACTCAAGCAGGTGACGATACGCGATGCCCAGGAGGCCGACTACATATTCTCAATGCTCATGGGTGACGATGTAGGCCCACGCCGCGAGTTCATCGAGAAGAACGCCACATATGCAAACATCGACGCATAATGGCATTATATAATAACTGTGGGGAACAAACTTAATTTGTTCCCCACAGTTATTATATACTTGTATTAAACTTTCAGGAATATCTTATTCCGGTACAGTATATACAGGAAAATCCAGCACACAAACACGTACGACAACCAGTAGGCCGACGAATAGAGGTTCTCGGGTAACATACTGAGAACACCGCCGAAAAGCGTCTCTACAGGCTTATAAAAATCAAGGAACTGCTGTGCAAGGTAAATGGTAATAGAATTCATACCTATTACACGGAAGAAAAATGTCCAACGTCGCCACCCGAGCACATCCACCACAAGATAGAACAGCGCGAACAACAACAGCGACCATCCGGCAGCACAGCACACAAAAGAGCTTGTCCATAAGTTCTTGTTTACTGGAAACAGATTGTTCCACAAGTAACCAACAGCAAGCAGGGCAACAGCAGCCTGTCGACATAACCCACAATGCACCCCTCCATAGAGAAGCAGAAAGCACCAACAGGAGCATCGGGCGCTAAAAATAGCGCCAACAGGGCCCAGTAACCGAGCAACAGCGCCACTGACACAAACACTGCCACCCTTTTACCCAACCAAAGGTAGACAAGCGAAGCAATCATCCACGCAGAGCCTATCCTGCCGAGCACACTGGCATAGCGCAGATTCTCAAAGTCGAACTGCAGCAACCCATTATATAAAACACCCAGCAGAATGAGCATGAGGCCACGCCTAACGCATCTGAGCGAGACGGCAGACCTGTCCTTACCCGCAGAGAGCTGCTTGTCAAGAGAGAACGGGAACGATACACCAGCCAAGAAGAGAAAGAGCGGGAATATAAGGTCATAGAAAGCGAGACCGTGCCACTCTTTGTGCCCCAACTGCTCGGCAAACACGGCGGCACAATCGGCCGGCAGGAAAGATGCAACGGCAAGCAGCAACGAGCCACCGCCCATGATAAAGAACATATCAAAGCCGCGCAAAGCATCAAGCGACAGCAGACGTTCACCCTTTTTCATATACTGTTTCATTTGATTATCAAATCATCCACACGCACCTTCGGCACATAATGCACCCCGCCGTTGCGGTAATAATCGTGCGGTTCACTGGCAGAAATATCGACAAGAGAGTGCTTCTCTGCACTCTTGCCGATGGCAACCACCATCAGCGGCTCAAGGGAAAGACCGAGCGCCTCCATAATTCTCTCCTTATCGAAAGAGAGGATGCAGAGGCCGTTGAGACCAATCTCTGTAGCCTGCAGAAGCATACTCTGCACAGATATCCCAAGGTCGATGTAAGTGCTTGTGCGCGGAGCTATTGACGAACAGACGATAATGAAAGCATTCGGTTCTGTCCCCGGCAACGGCAGTTGCATCTCGCTCAAAGCCGCACCCATTGATATATGAGGCAGCACCTTATGAGCCTCATCAGCAGCAACGAGCCTGAAACGGAGAACCTGACGGTTACGGGCAGAAGCAACTTTTGTATTGACCGACACAATCCTGCGCAGCTGGTCAGCACGCACAACAAAAGAGGGATTATACCCCCGGGTACTGCGGTTACGCTCAAAAAGCGTCGCGAGGGAGTTCCTTGATTTTCCAGCCTGTGCTCCCGTTGCAGCACGGTGCTGTTCCATTTTCTTTTCGAGATAGTTATCGGCCATAGGTTTTCTGGAATAAAAAAAAGAGTCTCATGACTGAGACTCTCTGAGGTACCTGGCGGATTCGAACCGCCGTACATGGTTTTGCAGACCACTGACTAAGCCACTCATCCAAGGTACCGGTTGCTTTTAGCGATGACAAAGGTAAGACATTTTTTGTGAACGACAAACAAAGAAGAGGCTTTTTTGTCATTTCAGAGCTATTTTGAGCAAATATTTGGAATTTTACTCACGTAATAGGCTATAAAAGTCTATATTCGCACACGATTTATGGTATACAAGGTAGAAAGTTTCATCTCAAGACACAACCTGCTCACGCCAGGAGCAAAGGTTCTTGTTGCACTCAGCGGCGGAGCAGACTCCGTAGCCTTGCTTGTCGCGCTCATTAAACTCG
>JAEIGA010020204.1_pt1 | contig 10151 bp, 10 predicted proteins | sample 9270691 | NCBI WGS metagenome assembly JAEIGA01 (sample SAMN17057246, study PRJNA624740) | gut metagenome | biome: biome; isolation source: fecal sample | host: Bos grunniens | place: China: Xizang | collected 2019
ATTCCCGCTGATTACGGTCTATCTGTTCCTTGACCTTGTCGTATATTTCCCTTTCGACCGACAAAATGGAGTTTTCATTTTCAAGTATAGCATTCAGACGCTCAAGACGCTTGATTATATTTGATTCATTCAGTAGTTTTTGCTTATCCTCAACGGTAAAGTTAAGGTTACCTGCTACAAGCTCCACCAAAGTATTGGGGTCATCCACCGAAATTATATTAAGTATAAGCTCTTTCGGCATTTTTGGCATAAGCTCGCAGTATTCCTCAACAAGAGCCTTTACCGTTCTCATAAGGGCGTCGCACAGTACACTCTTTTCTATCCGCAGCTTCTTAACCGGCATCTCTTCAGTCATAGCTATGAGGTAGGGGGAATCGCTTATGTAGTCTACTGCTTTTGCACGGTAAAGTCCTTCAACAAGCACCCTCACCGTATCTCCCGTCGTACGCATTATCTGCTTTACTTCCGCCACTACACCGATATCGTACAGATCCTTAGGTTCCGGCTCGTTGTTTGAAATATTTTTCTGCGCAACAAGAAATATCTTGTGCTCCTTCTTCATTACCTCGTTAAGCGCAAGTATCGATTTCTTTCTGCCTACATCAAAATTAAACACCATCTTCGGAAACATTACGATTCCTCTCAGGGCAATAGCAGGCATCTGCTTCAATTCTTTTTCTTTACCTTTTGTGTTTATCTCTATATTATCGTCATTTTGATTTATCTGGCTCATAAGCTTTATCCTTTCCGGAGATTAAGTTTGTACGCACCTGTACGCGCGCCGCATAAATTGCGGCTACGCCGCTTTGCAGGCTATGCCTGCAAACTTTCGGCAAAGCCGAAAGAATTTATGCGGCGCGCAGAAGGGAAGTACAAAGGTATTATACAATAGCGGGGAAGAAAAATCTATATATTTATTATTACAAATTTAACAAAAAAACCCTCCGCAGCCAAAAAGTACGGAGGGTTGGGATCAAGAATGAGAATCTGCTGAACGTTTTGATTTGGAGCCGGAGGAACCTGCAGAAATAAGCAGTTGAGTCGGCTGTTTGTTTTCGTTGTAATAGAATGCCGGCGGCTGATTATCGGTGATGCAGGTAGCGTTAATGGAGATTTTCTCGAGCTTATAGTCAGAGGGAGCCTCAAACATAAGATTAGCGAGGGATTCCTCCATAATTGAACGAAGACCTCTTGCTCCGGTTTTGCGTTCGATAGCCTTATTAGCGATTTCCTTGAGAGCGCCGTCGGTGAATTCGAGTTTAATACCGTCGAGCTCAAAGAGTTTTTGGTACTGCTTAATAAGGGAATTTTTGGGTTTAGAGAGGATATTGATAAGCATATCGGTGTCGAGAGGACTCAAAACCGAAATTACGGGTATTCTGCCGACGAGCTCGGGAATAAGACCGTGTTTAACGAGATCGTGAGGAGTAACCTGCTTGAGAAGAGCGTCCATCTCTTTGGACTGCGGATCGCGTATATTGGAACCGAATCCGATAGAGGATTTATCGACGCGTTTTTCTATAATTTTATCAATACCTTCGAAAGCTCCGCCGCAAATGAATAATATGTTGGAGGTATCGATCTGAATGAACTCCTGCTGGGGATGTTTGCGTCCGCCGGTAGGAGGAACGTTAGCAACGGTACCTTCAAGAATTTTAAGGAGTGCTTGCTGAACTCCTTCACCGCTTACATCTCTTGTAATAGAAACGTTTTCGGATTTGCGTGATATTTTATCGATCTCATCTATGTAGATGATTCCGTGTTCAGCGCGTTCGATATCGAAATCTGCGGCTTGGATAAGGCGAAGGAGAATATTTTCAACGTCCTCACCGACATAACCTGCCTCGGTAAGAGTGGTAGCGTCGGCGATGGCAAGAGGAACATTAAGAATGGAAGCAAGAGTCTGTGCGAGGTAGGTTTTACCCACGCCGGTAGGACCCAGCAGCAGAACGTTGCTTTTTTGGATCTCCACATCGTCATCTGCGCCGAAATATATTCTTTTGTAGTGGTTATAAACCGCTACCGCAAGACTGATCTTAGCACTGTCCTGCCCTATGACATACTCATCCAAGCGCTGTTTTATCTCCATAGGCTTAAGAACGGGAATCTCAACATCCTCTTTTACGGGAGGACGCTTTTTAATATGAGCAACATCGCCATCGACTATGCTGGTACAAAGCTCAACGCACTCATTACAAATACACACGCCGGGACCGGCTATCATTTTTGAAACCTGATCCTGAGTTTTACCGCAAAAAGAGCATATCAAGAGCTTATCGTCATTATTTTTAGACATAACCGTCCTCCGTAAAAAGATTAATTATCTGTGAGAGATGACCTTGTCAATGAGTCCGTACTCTGCAGCTTCATCGGCCATCATAAAGTTATCTCTTTCGGTATCCAGCTCAATGGTAGCGAGCGGCTTACCGGTATTTTGAGAAAGGATGAGGTTAAGGCGGGTCCTCATTTTAAGTATTCTGTCGGCGTGGATCTTGATATCGCTTGCCTGACCCTGCATACCGCCGAGAGGCTGATGGATCATAATCTCGCTGTTGGGGAGAGCAAAGCGTTTACCCTTAGCGCCGGAAGAAAGAAGAAACGCGCCCATGGAAGCAGCCATACCCACACAGATGGTGGAAACGTCGGGTTTGATGTACTGCATAGTATCATATATAGCCATACCCGCAGTAACGGAGCCGCCGGGACTGTTTATATAAAGGTGGATGTCCTTTTCGGGATCCTGACCCTCCAAATAAAGCAGCTGTGCGACCACAAGACTTGCGGTAACATCGTTGATCTCTTCGCTCAGAACGATAATTCTGTCGTTGAGCAATCTTGAAAAGATATCGTAAGAGCGTTCGCCACGGTTAGTCTGCTCTACGACCATCGGTACCAGACTCATATGAATGCCTCCAATAACTCGTTTTTAAATAGTTTAGTGCCGATCAAGAAAAATTATTCGGCTTTTTCGGTTTTAGCGGTAGTTTTTTTAGCTTTGGGAGCCGCTTCGCCGTCGGCAGCCTTAGTGGATTTTGCAGCAGTCTTTTTTGCGGGAGCCTTCTCACCGTCAGCTTTGGCAGCGGTGCTCTTTGCAGCAGTAGACTTCTTTGCGGGAGCCTTTGCTGCGGGCTTCTCGTCGCCGGATTTCTCCTCAGCAGCCTTAGGAGCAGCCTTCTTCGCGGGAGCCTTGGCAGCCTTAGCCTTTTTCTCGGTGATTACAGCGCTGTCTTTAACGAGGTCGATTGCCTTGTTAGCAGCAGCGTCAGCAGAGATCTCCTCGACGGGAATGTACTTTTTAACCTCGTCAACAGAGAGCTTGTACGCATCGGCGATCTTAGCGTATTCTGCATTGATCTCCTCTTCGGAAACGGTGATATTTTCCTTCTTAACGATAGTTTCGAGAGCAAGTCTCATTTTAACCTGATTTACAGCTTGCTCGCGGAAGGAATTTCTGAAGGTATCCATATCGGAGCCGGTGTATCCGAGGTAGGTCTGCATATTAAGTCCCTGAGCATTCAGACGGCGCTCAAAGTCGTAGACCATCTCATTGATCTTGTTTTCATACATAACTTCGGGAATCTCAGCCTTGAGGTTCTCGGTAATGGTATTGATGAGCTTAGTTTCAACTTCCTGCTGAGCAGCATTATCAAATCTCTCTTTGATCTTCTTGGAGAGATCCTCTTTGAGAGCATCAAGGGTATCAAACTCGCTTACGTCCTTAGCAAACTCGTCGTCTACTACGGGAAGATCGCGAGCCTTGAGCTCATGAAGCTTAACTTTGAATACGCTGGGCTTACCCTTAAGATCGTCAACATGGTAATCCTCGGGGAAGGTTACGTTAACGTCGAATTCATCGCCGGGGTTATGTCCGATGATTTGATCCTCAAATCCGGGAATGAAGGAACCGGAACCGAGGGTGAGGTGGTACTTTTCGGCTTTTCCGCCGTTGAAGGGTACACCGTCAACGAATCCCTCAAAGTCGATGAGGGTCATATCGCCGTTAATAGCAGCGCGGTCGGAAACGGTAACTACTCTTGCGCTTCTGTTGCGGAGCTTATCAAGCTCTTCGTTGATGTCAGCATCGGTAACGTCCTTTATTATTTTCTCGGCGGCGATGTTGAGGTAGCCGTCGATGTCGCATTCGGGTTTGGAGATAACGGTAGCCTTGAACTCGTAGCCTTCCTTGCTTACCGAAAGAACCTCAATATCAGCGCGGTCCACCGGAGTGATGTCGGCTTCTTCAAGAGCTTTGGCGTATGCGTCGGGATAGGAATCGTTTACAGCGTCCTCATAGAAAACGTTTTCGCCGTATATTTTCTCGATGAAACGGCGGGGAGCCTTACCCTTTCTGAATCCCTGCACATTTATTTTTCCGACATTTTTCTTGTAAGCCTTTTCTACTGCGGCTTCAAATTCGTCGGCGCCTACCGTTACGATAAGCTCATATTTGTTGGTTTCGATTTTGTTTACTGATTTTAGACTCATTGCGAATTTTCCTCCTGTTTTGGCGAATAATCTTAACTAAACGATTATAGCATAAGAATTATTAAAATGCCATACTTTTTTATTATTTTTTTAAATTAAGTAAATAAAAAACTAAAAAAATCGAAAATGGGGAGTTAAAGTACTTTAAAAGGGGTAAACCCGAGGCGGTCTGCGGAGACGAGTTTGAAGTCGATACCGAGAAAATTACCCTCTATTGCGAATTTACAGCCCTCTGAGTGAATGTGGCCGTAGTAGCATTTTTTGATTCCGCGGGAATTCAGTACCTCTAAAATTTCGCCGCAGATTATATCCTGATACACCGGCGGGTAGTGGAGAAATGCGATTTTTTCTTCGGCTCCGAGCTTTTCGGCGGCGGCTATCGAGGCGGACATACGCATAGCCTCGCGCGCAATTATTTTTTTATCCTGTGCGCTTGAATCCTCGGGAGTCCAGCCGCGAGTGGCGCAGATTCCCACACCGTCGTACAAAACGGCACTGTTGTGGAGTATCGAAAAAGAAGAAAGATTATGCTGCTCAAAAAAGTTTTCGATTTTTCTTTGGGTGGACCACCAGTAGTCGTGGTTGCCCTTGACGATATATTTTTTACCCGGCAGTGAGTTTATTAGGGAAAAGTCCTCAAGCGCTTCATCGAGAGTCATTCCCCAAGAGATGTCGCCGAGAAGTATCACCGAATCGGAGTCGGTCACGGTATTTTTCCAGTTTAATACAATTCTTTCGGTGTAATTTTCCCAACCGCGAAAAACATCCATCTTTTTATCGGCACAAAGGGAAAGATGCAGGTCGCCAATGACAAAAAGGGACAAAATGTATCGACTCCTTTCGTGAAACGGTCAGTATAAAACGAGATGCGCGGAGAATAATAATATCAGTCGGAGCAAAAGCTCCGGCGAAAATTTTCAGGGAGAACGATGGTTATGAACGAAAACAAAGCCTGTGACCGCGACTGTTTGAGCGGTATAGTATGCAAGGTAGAGAATTGTATTTACAACAAAAGCGGATGCAAATGTACAGCGGAGGAAATTAAAGTCGGTCCCGCTCACGCATGCTGCAGCTCCGATACCGTGTGTTCGACTTTTAAACCCTCGAAGCACTGAAGAAATGTCGCGGCAAATGCTGCGACTATACATAAAGTCCCATACCGTCGGCGGTAAAGGCGTTTTTAAAATGCTCAAATTCGGGAGTTTCAAAGTTACCCGAATTTTCTATTTCAAGTGCAAATATATCAAAGCGCGGCTGGAGGTTCCAACCGTTTTCGGTCATATATTTTACCGCACTTTTTATTATTTTCGCTTTCTTGGAGCGGCTGACCGATTCGAGAGGGGACACAAGGGAACCTTTTTTGCGCACCTTCACCTCAACAAATACGATAAAATTACCCTCTTTTGCAATAATATCAATCTCGCCGTAAACACAGTGGTAATTTCGGCGGACTATCTCGTAGCCCTGCGAGGAAAGGTACTTTGCGACGAAATCCTCACCGCAGTAGCCTGTTTGGGTGAAGGTACTCATCTCAAAACTCCTTAAAGAATATTTTTCAGAAAAGTCTTTCTGTGGGCGTCTGTAATACCGTATTTTGCGATAGCTTCATAATGCAGCTTTGTGGGGTATCCCTTGTGCTTATCAAAACGGTACATGGGGTACTCTTCGTGAAGACGTAGCATAAAACGGTCACGCTCCACCTTGGCAAGAATCGACGCAGCGGCGATACTTGCGGATTTTGCGTCCCCCTTAACTACCGATTCGGCAGGAATGGCATCAAGGTCGGGAGTGCGGTTGCCGTCCACCAAAACCATGTCGGGCGTGATACCGAGTCCCAAAACCGCCTTGCGCATAGCCAGCATCGAGGCGTTCAATATATTTATTTCGTCAATTTCTTTTTCATCAACATACGCCACGCAGTAAGCAACAGCCGATTCCTTTATTTTTTCGTATATTTCCTCTCTTTTTTTCTCAGAGAGCTTTTTGGAGTCGTTTATTCCCTCAATAATATTATTTTTGTCGAGGATTACTGCTGCGGCAAAAACGGGTCCCGCAAGAGGACCGCGGCCGGCTTCATCCGTTCCGCAGATTACATTGCAGGGGTAGCTTGCATCAAACTCGTACAGTGTCATTCCTGCTCGCTCCTTTCAGCCTTTTCGGGAGCTTCAAGCGATATCCTTCCGAGCTTACCGCTTCTAAACTCGTCAAGCAGCATTATTGATGCGCGTTCGGTATCTATTTCTCCGCCCGAAAGCAGCATTCCCCTTTTTTTAGCGATAAGCTCAATGAGTCCCGCTTCATCGCACTCGTTTATCAATTCGGGAGTAAGGTTATATCTCGCGCAAAGCAGCTGGGAATATTCAGCGCGCAAAATCGAACCCAGCCGCATAGCGAGCGACTGAACATCCATAATATCGTCCTTTACCGCTCCTGTAAACGCAAGTCGTTCCCCTACTGTTTTATCTTCAAATTTAGGCCAAAGTACTCCCGGCATATCAAGCAGAGAGATTCCGTTTTCAAGGTTTACCCACTGCTTTCCTCTCGTAACTCCCGGTCTGTCCTCGACCTTGGCTTTGCGGCTTCCCGACATTCTGTTTATAAATGAAGATTTGCCGCAGTTGGGTATTCCCACCACCATCAGCCGTATCGGTTTACCCGACATTCCTTTTTCTGCGCGGCGTTTTATCTCATCGCTGAGAAGCTCCTTTACGGCAGGTATTACCTTTTGCAATCCCTTTCCGCTTTTGCAGTCGGCGGCAAGTGCAGGCACTCCTATATTTTTGAGAAAATTAAGCCACTGCGCTGTAACGCTCGGATCGGCAGCATCGCTTTTGTTAAGCAGTACAAGCCGCGGCTTTTTACCGATAAGACGGCTGAGCTCAGGATTGCGGCTGCTCTGCGGTATTCTTGCATCGCGCATTTCTATTATAGCATCTACTAAATATAAGTTTTCCTGAATAAGTCTTCGGGTTTTAGCCATGTGGCCCGGAAACCATTGTACAGAAACCTGTTCCATCTTTTTATAACCATTTGCTTTTGTAGAACAAAAGCTTCCTTTCTTTTGCGGGATTTTATACTCTTGTTTCGGTGGCTTATCTGAAACTGCCGGCGATCCGCCGGCGGCTGCGCCGCCTCGGAGCTAAAGCTCCGACCGGAAGCAGAGCTTCCGGGGCGGATCGCCGAATGCAGAGAGAAGCAGGGAAGTAGGATAAAGAGGACCGAAACAAGAGGGAGGTGCGGCAAAATCAGTTAAGGATACCGAACTTGTTAAGAGGAAGGATGCGGAGATGAGCCTTACCAACGATCCACCTTACGTCTATCATACCGATGTCGATGTATCTGCTGTCATTGGAATCGTTGCGGTTATCGCCGAGAACAAAGACGGAATTATCGGGTACGGTTACGGGGAATTTAACATCACCGGAAAGATTTGTGGGCTGGAAGATGTAGGGTTCATCGAGCAATACGCTATCGACGAAGACCTCGCCGGTATCGAAATTGATATAGACCTCTTGATTTTCGGTAGCAATTATTCTCTTGATAAGAGGCGTCTCGGAATCGGGCTTAGAGATAACTACGATATCGCCGTATTGGTAGTCGGAGGATATTTTTGAAACGAGCAGTTTTTCTCCGTCCTTGAGGGTGGGGAACATTGAACTGCCGTTAACCTCTGCGATAACGAAAAAGAAGGAAAAAAGCAGTACCGCAGCAACGAAAGCGGCAATGATAACACCGAGGCAAGAGTAAAGAGTTTTAGCGGTGTTGATTTTTTTAACGGAACGATTATTCATTGGGAGTACCGCCCTTCAAATAAAATCAGATAATTTAAAAGGGACCGGACACGGCGAAGCCGCAAGTCCCACAGTCCCTTTTTCGACGCTATTGAATTTTACTTTTAACCTTTGCGGCCTTACCGGATCTTCCGCGCAGATAATAAAGCTTTCCTCTGCGTACTTTACCGCTTCTGATTACTTCAACTTTATCGACATTGGGAGAGTGCAGCGGGAAAACTCTCTCGACACCGCAGCCATGGGCTACGCGGCGTACGGTAAAGGTTTCGGAAACGCCTCCGTGTTTTTTAGCGATCAAAGTTCCTTCAAAGGTCTGAACTCTTTCTCTGTCGCCTTCTTTGATTTTTACGTAGACTCTGACGGTGTCACCTACGTTTGCTACAGGAGCATTCTCTTTTAAAGAATCCTGAGCGATGAGTTTCAAAGCATCCATTGATACTTCCTCCTTAAAAAAATTCAGACATTCATACTCGCATCAAAGAAGCGACAGAGGACTGTCCGCTTTAATGTTTTCGCCGTTTGGCAATCGCATTAACCCCCGTTGAATAAACAACGGCACATAAATGCCAATATATATTACCACATCGTATTTTATAATGCAAGTATTTTTTTGGAAAATATTAAAAAAATTATAAATTTACCGATTTGTTGACAAGGTAATGGGGGAATAGTATAATCATTATAACAGAAATCTGATAAAAAAGGTAGAGTGGAAAATGAATTTTTATAAGCTTGAGAGGAAATTCGGAAGACTTGCGATACCGAATCTGATGATATTTATAGTAATAACGCAGTTTGCGGTATTCGTGTGCGATTTGGTAGTACCCGAGCTTTTTGTTACACAGTATCTTTATTTCAGCCGCGACCTTATACTTAAGGGCGAGGTGTGGAGAGTATTGAGCTTCATATTCATGCCGCCGAGCGCCTCTGAGGTAGGGATAGTATTCAGCTTGTATTTTTCTTTTTTGATAGGAAGCTATCTTGAGCGTGCGTGGGGAACCTTTAAATTTAATGTATATTATTTTTTGGGAACAGTCCTTACGATAGCCGCGGGAATGATAACGGGATTTGCGGGTAATGAATTTTTGCATCTGTCGTTGTTTTTTGCATTTGCGATAATCTCTCCGGATGAGGAGATAAGGCTGTTTTTTATGATACCGATAAAAGCAAAGTACATTGCGTGCGTGGATGCAGTGATATATGTTGTGGCGTTTATTATGGGCTCATGGAGCGAGAGGGCAGGAATAATAGCAGCGATTATAAATCTGCTGATATTTTTCGGCAGAGAGCTTGTGCGCAACGTCAAGAACCAGACTCAATATTATAAAACGAGAAGAAACTTCAGAAGTAATATACGCGGCAGATAAAAACAAGGGGTTCCGAAACGGGTGTTTCGGAACCCCTTATTTATTCAAAATATTTACTGATTTTTCGGATGAGCTCCTCGGTGCGAGAGTCCACGACCGAATAATCGGTAGCGGCACCGTAGATGGCTTCGAGCCGCATGTGAGCTTTGTAGGCATCGGCGAGCTGAAGGGATGCTTTTTCGATAAGATAAGCTGATATCTTGCGTGATAACGATAGCCGTCCGCGTTTTTTTGCGAGAGCTTCGAGGTCGTAAAAACGCTTGGTATGTATCGTTTTGTCGGGAGTAACGGAGATGGAGTGCCCTTTTTTAACGGTTAGGAAGGCTACCTTTTCCGAGGGTATCAGCAGATGCTCAAGGCGTTTGAAGTTTGAGATGGGACAGTAGCAGCTTATGGTTGAGCAGCCGTTTTTCAGAATGAGGGAGCGCAGCTTTAAAAGTATCAATCGGGAAGCGGCCTCGCAGTCGTCCTCGATTACAAAGATATTGTATCCTGCCGCTTTTACATA
>JAEIGA010020205.1_pt1 | contig 10151 bp, 12 predicted proteins | sample 9270691 | NCBI WGS metagenome assembly JAEIGA01 (sample SAMN17057246, study PRJNA624740) | gut metagenome | biome: biome; isolation source: fecal sample | host: Bos grunniens | place: China: Xizang | collected 2019
CGGACGGCTTTATCGATTGCAGAGAATGTATCAGATACGATAGCGTTCTTGTCTGCACCTTCAGCGTTCAGAGCAGCATTAGCCTTTTTAAGGGTTGTGCGAAGTTCGGAACGATTTGCGCGGTTAACAGCGTTTGCTTTGCGGCTGGTGATGATGCGCTTTTTCTGAGATTTAATATTAGCCATAATATCCTCCCATTATCTCTTAGAGAACTGCGGAGCGCGACGAGCGGCTTTGAGACCGTACTTTTTACGCTCTTTCATTCTCGGGTCACGGGTCAGGAAGCCCGCTTTTTTCAGTTCACCGCGTAGATTCTCGTCGAAGAGAAGCAATGCGCGAGAGATTCCGTGGCGTACTGCACCGGCTTGACCAGAGAGACCGCCGCCGTTAACGTTGATGACAACGTCAAATTTTCCAGTAAGATTTGTCAACTCGAGTGGCTGACGAACGATGTATTTCAGAGTATCAAGTCCGAAATAATCCTCGATGTCACGGCCGTTGACTGTGATAGTACCAGTGCCGTTGTAGAGACGGACACGTGCAACGGATGTTTTTCTACGTCCGGTACCTGCGTAATAAGGTCTAGATTCGTACATGTTCGACTCCTTTCTTAACCTTCGTAGACTTCTGGTTTCTGAGCGGCATTCTTATGATCTGCGCCAGCATAAGCGTGAAGTCTTGTGAGAGCTTTGCGTCCGAGAACGTTTGCAGGCAGCATTCCTTTGACTGCCAGATACATAGCGCGCTCCGGGCGGGTTGACATCATCTCACGTGCCTTAACTGCCTTAAGGCCACTGAGGTAAGCACTGTGATGATAATATGTTTTCTGATCTAATTTTCTGCCGGTCAGAACGGCATCTTTGCAATTGATTACTATTACGTGATCTCCGCAATCCACATTAGGTGTAAATGTAGCTTTGTTCTTGCCGCGAAGCAGGTTCGCAACCATAGTAGCTGTACGTCCTAACGGTTTTCCAGCTGCGTCGATTATATACCAACGACGTTCAACTGCTGCGGGTTTCTGCAGTGTAGTGGACATTGAGTTCCTCCTGTTATAGTGTAGCTGAAACAGCCGATTTCAAATAATAAAAAGCGCTTAACGCGCAAGATGAATTATAACCTTGGCTGATATTGGTGTCAACACTAAAATGCAGAATTTTAAAAATAATAGTTGAGAGCTTTAAATATCTTCGATTTTCTTCAAATATCTCCGTTTTGCTCACTTTCTATTTTTGCATTTATATTTGTTGAATAACTGGCATCGTGGTAAAATTAACGCAATCATTTGAAAGGAACGATTGGATTTGGAAAAGCAGGTCACATCGGAACTGATTTACTCTGGTAAACTGCTGCACATTTATCGTGACTCAGTTTTGTTGGAGAACGGAAGAACTTCCGTAAGAGAAATTACCAGACACCCTGGCGGTGTTTGCGTTGCTGCTATAGAGGACAACGGAGATATATGGTTTGTAAGGCAATACAGGTATGCTGTCGGTGAAGAAGTCATTGAACTGCCTGCAGGAAAACTTGAACCTGGCGAAGATCCGGATCTGGCGGTAGAGAGAGAACTGAGAGAAGAAACAGGCTGCAAAGCAGAGCATATTAGGAAAATGGCAGAGGCTTATCCGTCTCCGGGATACACCAGTGAAGTGCTTCACCTGTATGTTGCATATGGACTGCAGCATGGTGAGCAGGATCTTGATGAGGATGAAGATCTGTCCGCATTCAAGATCTCTCTAGACGAAGCAGTGGAAATGGTGATGAGCGGAAAAATCTGTGATTCAAAGACTCAGACACTGATTCTGATGGTAAATAATTTGATCAACAAAGGGGAACTGAAATGACTTTAGGTGAGTCTTTACTTCTGGCTTTAGAATTATATTGTATAGTAATGGCGGTATATTTGTTTTTGGTTTTTCCAGGGAAAGCACCGAAACAGGAGAGAGATAAATTTGAGAGACGAAACTTTGCGCATAGAGGCTATTACGACAATGAAGCAGGTATCCCTGAAAATTCTCTGTTAGCTTTTGAAGCAGCTATGCAGGAAGGATATGGCTGTGAACTTGATGTTCAGTTTACCAAAGATAAAAAGTTGATAGTATTTCATGACAATGACTTTTTAAGGATGTGCGGAGTGGATAAGAAAGTCTGGGAAATGGACTGGGCTGATGTTCAGAAACTTCGCCTTGCAGGAACAGATGAACGTGTTCCTACGTTTCGTGAAGTCCTTGATACTGTTGCGGGAAGAAACCCTCTTATTGTAGAGATCAAGGCAGAGGGTATTAATATGAAGTGGTACACTGAAGTATGCGAAGCTACAGCCGCAGAATTGGAAGGATACGATGGAGATTATTGTATAGAGAGCTTTCATCCCGGTCCGGTGAGATGGGTGTGGAAGAACCTTCCTTCAGTAACAAGAGGTCTTTTGGTGGACGGGCCAGCAAATCCTGGTTCAGAAAGACCATTGCTGATCAATGCGATATCTGAGTTGCTGTGCAATTTTTACTGCAGGCCTCAGTTTATTGCCTATAGATGGGATCGCAGGAATCTAGCGCTTAAAATAGCAAAAAAACTAGGAGCGTTTTCTGTGATGTGGACTGTACCCAACGAGGAACAGCAATCTAGATTGGAGAAAGAGGAGGATTGTATCATTTTTGAGCACTACCATCCGAACTCCAGATTTATACACTAAAGGAGGAGCATTATGTTTGGATTTCGCAGTGACGGAAAGAATGCCGCAAAGGAAATGGACATCTTTACCAGAATTACGCCATATATTATGCCAACCAGAGCAGATGCCCAGAATTTTAACACGGTCTATATTGATGAACACACTATTACAGAATATGTCCGTGAGAAAAGAGCAGAAGGGCATACAATGTCTACACTTGCAGTAGTCATTGCCGCATATGTACGTGCTGTAGCAAATATGCCGGAGATGAATAGGTTTGTAGTAGCAAGAAAAGTGTATGCGAGAAATTATCTAAGTGTTTGTTTTGTTGCCGTGCATCAGCCGGAACGGGCAAAGTTCGAGGAATCTACAGCTAAGATCTATTTTTCTCCCAGAGATACTGTCTTTGAGGTAGCAGATAAGGTAGAAGAGGCAATTGCAAAGATTAAAAACACAACTAAAGATAACAAGACTACACAGTTGGCTAATAAACTTCTTGGTTTTCCTGGCTTGTTAGCAATTGGTGTTCCTATTTTGAAGTTAATGGATCATTTTGGAATTTTGCCGAAAGCTATAATAGAGGCTTCGCCTTTTCATACAAGTATGTTTATAACTAATATGGCGTCTATACGTTTACCTAAGCTTTATCATCATATTTACAACTTTGGTACAGTAAGCCAGTTTTTCAGCATAGGCGAAAAAGAGAAGCAGGTTGAAGTTGATAAGGACGGTAATATTTCAGTCAGAAGTGTATACCCTTTAGGCATTGTTACCGATGAACGAGTTGCTGCCGGCAGCTTTTATTCAATGGGATTTAGAGAGATGGGCAAATGCCTAAAAGACCCTCATATCATGGAGACCCCTCCGGAAACAGTTCGTTTTGAAGCAGGGGTGGAATACTAAAACAATCGGCAGGCCTAATGACCTGCCGATTAAGGTTATATTTGCGGATCAGCGTATTTGTTTACCGCCCAGTACAACTGCATATACAGTCATATCATCATTGAGGATTGTAAAGTCTGCTCTCATTCCGGGGGCTATACTTCCTATTTCATGATCCATATGAATGGCTCTGGCAGGAGTATGCGTTGCGGCCATCACTGCCTGTTCAAGAGGTATTCCGAACGAAATCAGTCTTCGGAAAGCCTCACTTTGACAAATTGCTGCTCCTGCGATAGTCCCGTCGGCAAGAGTGGCTTTTCCGCTCTTGACGTAAACAGTCTGACCTCCAAGTTCATAGACACCGTCTGAAAGGCCTGCTGCACGCATGCTGTCGCTTATAATACAGACTCTTTCTTCCTGTCCCATCAAGCGGAATATCGTTCTCAGAACAGATGGGTGCAGATGAATCCCGTCACAGATCATCTCCACCTGTGAAGCGTAATCCAGAGCCGCTCCGACAAGTCCTGGCTTTCTGCTGTTGTATGGCATCATTGCGTTGAATAAATGAGTGACATGAGTAGCACCTGCTTCATATGCTTGTCTGGCAAGGTCATAATCTGCAGACGTATGTGCGAGTGAAACCGTAGCATATTTGGATATCTCTTTTATGGCGTCCATAGCCCCATCATATTCAGGGCATATATCAAATATAAGAACGTGTTTCCTGCATGCAGAACGTAATTCTTCATACAACTCTTTATCAAATGGGATACAGCATTCTTCAATGTGAGCCCCTTTCTTTTCTTTGGAAAGGAATGGGCCTTCCATATTGATGCCACGCATGACTGCTGCACCTGGTTCAGGATTCTCTATAAACTCACCTGCAGCAGTAAATGCTTTTATCAGAACATCACGGTATGTTGCCATACATGTACCAAGAAAGCTGGTAACTCCCTGTTGTGCTTCATATAATCCTATTGTCGAGAGAGCTTGTCTTGTACCGTCACAGAAATCAGCATTGTTTGCGCCGTGCATATGAATGTCTACAAAGCCGGGAAGAACATATTTACCTGAGGCATCCAGTTCCTTGCCGGATCCGGAACCGATGGAAGAGATACGGTCTCCCTCTGTTCCGACAGACGTATCCACAAAGCCTGTTCCTTGCAAAAAGACATGGCCGTTTCTTATAATCATGGTATATCCACCTAGAGAGAAATGTTATGGAAGTAGAAAGAAAAACAAGGATCAAATTATTTGCAACCGACCTGGACCGTACCTTGGTGGACGACTCGGGAAGGATTTCTGCGTTTACAGAGAAAACGATCAGAAAATGTATGGATGAAGGATTCTTGTTTACTTTTGCTACAGGCCGTCAGGCATCAGCTATGTGGAGGCTGCGGGATGTAATTCCGGTAAATGCTCCTGCTATTTGCTCTAACGGAAGTGAGATAGTAGATGTTTTCACAGGAAAAGTATATCACAGAGAAACGGTGTCCAGTGATTTCGTTTTGGAATTCGTTGAATTCTGCTTAGCCAACAGCATAGATTTTGACTGCAGGGCAGATAAGTTTGAATGTGCGAACATAAAGTGTGTATATCTTCCAGTAATGCTTAGAAGACAAAAAGAAGCTCTTGCTGCGGGAAGGGAGCCACAAGGGATCTTTTACATTCATAATGTAAATGAACTTCCGCCTGCTGGTGAATATGTCAAATTGCTTGCATGGACACCAAATAACGAGATACTGCTTAAGGTAAGAGAATTCTGTGACAGATTTCCTGAAGTGACTACGACTTCATCTGTAAAAGGCTTGCTTGAGATCGCTCCTGCCGGAAATAGTAAAGGGTCTGGGGTTATGCATTTATGTGAAGTGCTTGGACTGAATAAAGATGAAATATGCGTGTTTGGCGATTACATCAACGATCTGCCGATGTTCCGCGCAGCTGGAATGTCTGTTGCAGTAGGAAATGCTGATGATGAAGTCAAGAAAAAAGCAACATTTGTTACGTCTTCAAATAACGAGGACGGTGTAGCCAATGCGGTTTTACGAATCTGCAGCGGGGAATTTGGATAATATATAAACAGTTAATACGCAGTTAATAAATTATTGGTATATAAATTCAAGTATGTTAAAATGACTTTAGAGAGGCATTTGCCCGAGGAGGTCTGACATGAAGTTATTGATTACTATTGTTCAAAATGATGATGTTAGCGCCTTGATGGAAGAAATAGTTAAGAGTGGACATAGCGCAACTAAACTTTCTTCCACAGGTGGTTTGCTGCGCAGCGGCAACACAACGCTCCTAATTGGTGTTAAGGATGAAGAACTTGACGAAATGATGGGCATCATCAGGTCTACATGCCGGGAGAGAAAAGTCCATATTCCTGAATCCGTTGGAGTGGGTGACGTGGGTATGGCATACAGGTTCCAGGGCAGCTATGAAGTTGCTGTTGGCGGAGCTACTGTTTTCGTACTGAATGTTGAGGAATTCATCCATCTCTAATCTTCGAGCCTTTTTATTAGATTACTCAAAGATTGTGAGGGCTGATTTTGAACATTGCTTATTTTCTCACGCCCAGGCAAGAGGTGCAGGCGCTGTATGACGATAACACGATCCGTAAAGGACTGGAGGTTATGCGTAACAGCACTTATTCTGTTATGCCTGTAACTACGAGAGACAACATATATCTGGGGACAGTAAGTGTAGCAGATTTCTTGTGGTATCTATTCGATGATATAGATGATGAAGGAAACATTTATACAAAGAATGTAAGCAAAGGGCGTGTACAGCAGATAATGAAGAAGAATACTTATCCTGCTGTCAATATAACTGCTACTATAGAGGAGCTAATGGGAAGGATCGTTGATCAGAACTTTGTTCCTGTTGTTGACGGGCGCGGAGCACTTGTTGGCATAGTTACCAGACATAAAGTAATGGATTATTTCAAAGATTCTGGAGTTTTGTAAAATAAGAAGGATGATCGGTAAAACCGGTCATCCTTTTAAAATTCAGTAAATGCCGGATATCCGGCTTTTTTTAATAATGGAGTCCTTCCGAATAAACATGCTGACAAATCGGAACTATGACTTGATAGTCTTCTGCAAGACCGGTCGGAACATTTTTGCCCAATTCCATCGCTTTCAGTTTGAAATAATTTAACAGCAAATCAACAGAGTCATCCTGCATCTGTGACGTGTGCAGCTGAAGGGATCTTATCTTGGCCTCAAGATGTTCAGGTTCGATAGGCTCTAATGTGTTAGCATCGTCTGTCGCATAGAAAGCTAACGTGATATTTGACGGAAAGGTTTCAATACCTTCTGTTGATATCCCATACCTCCGGACTGATTCAGGATAAGGAACTAACTTTGTTATTCGTCTTGCTGCTTCGCCGATTTTGAGGTGGTCTGCATGGCATTCTGTTTTTAATTTAGGATCAGGGGCAAATATAATATCAGGGCAGTATTTAAGGACAAAAGGAGCTATTGCTTTCATCGCGTCTTCAACAGAATATGGTCCTCCATCTTCCAGTCTGCAAAACTCCACGTTTTGTACCCCTAGAAATGCAGCCGCTGATAGGGATTCTTTCTCGCGTATGTCGCGCATTGTCTGCGGAGTTATAGACGGATCACTAGTGCCTGCAGCTCCATCAGTGGCTATCAGGAAAACAACAGGTATATCTGACTGAGACATCTTTGATACTAAAGCACCGCAACAGAATTCTATGTCATCCGGGTGAGGGCCTATAAACAATGGCTTTTTGAATGAAGTAAGAGGGGGAATAGTTCCGTATGAACGGATAATATCGTTTAGTGACGGCATTTGGCAATCCTCCATATAAAAAAGAAATGCGGATGATAAGTAGTTATATGATTAGATTTTGAAATACTAGTATAGGGTTTTTATCACTGTTTCTTCTGAGCTCAATAACAAACAATAAAGAGCCTCATAACGAACCTTAACTTTGTTTTGCAGGCAGTCCGAATTCATTTGACAATTGTTCGACAGCTTCTTCATATGACAACTCATGATTGTTGTATTTAGCCATGATCTGGACGTTGTCATCACGGAGCTTGTAAAAGAATAGCAGTACAATGATTCCTAGGATGTAGCCAATGACAGGGATCATAAGAAATACAGTCCATATTTTTCTTGTGACTTCTGCTGTTTGTTCCAGTGCAGAAGCATCATAACCAGTCCATGCTATGCATAGAAGCATAAAAGAGTTGACGACAGCATTTTTTAGTTTTGCAATAAAAGTCTGAAGTGAGAAAGTGATTCCGGTTGCACGGGTTCCTGATTTGTATATGCCGTATTCTGTGGTATCTGCAACAAGCATATAGATGATCACCTGCCAGCTTGCCAGCCCGATGCATTTCAAGGCCACAAGAATGATAGCCGGTAAGAACTTCTCATATCCGACAAATAAGGCAATAAAACTTATCACTGTCGAAAAAATCAAGCCGCCTATCAGAAGATGGAATTTATCAATTTTTCTCGCAATGACCGGGAGCATTGAGGAAACAAAGATAACAGGAAGTGCTGCAGCGGCAGCGATGAATAATTGTTTTCCTGTATCCCCAAAGCATATCTTCGCAACATAAATACTCATGCTGGATTCGAAAGCAGTCATACCGAAGATAACAAATGCGAGGAGACAAACCAGAAGATATTTGTTTAATTTTAGATATTGGAACATCTGCTTAAAAGTAAATGTTTCTTCTTTATCACTTTTATCCTGTGCTCTTCGTTCTTTTCCACAGAAGAGGAATGGGATCATAAGCAAACATCCAAGACCGCAGAAAAGAACAGCCCCCAGGAACCAACCGAGTTTGTCTGTAACCGTTCCTACAAGAATGACCGGAATGATACCCCCCAGCATTGCAAAAAGTTTGTTGCCAGATATAAAACTTGTGCGTTCCTGAATATTGTCTGTCATGACTGTTGCCATAGCAAAAGCAGGCGCATCCAGGAAAGTGTACATAGCATCAAAAATAACATATGCGATGATGAACCAAACAACTTTTGCCCTCTGCTCCAGTGATGGAGGGATAGCAAACATCACTATTGTGGCTACTCCTATCCCGAACGTGCCTATCTTGACCCAAGGCATAAATTGCTCACCGTTTTTGAATCGAAAACGGTCAACGATATATCCAAACAGAGTGTCATTGATGGCATCCCAGATCTGTGGAGCAAAAATGATGGAGGCTGCTGTGGCAGCATCGATCCCAAGGCCCATTGTGAGATATGTGGCAAGGAAACCTGCATATCCCCAAAGAAGGTTTTGCCCGAACCAAAACAGATCATATGTTGCATGCTCTGCTCTGGTGGCAACAAAGCCGTTTTTCTCCATAATAAGACTCCTTATAAAATTGCTTAACAAAAATGATTTAGTATGAAACTAGTATACCAAATGTCTGGCCAACGTATCAAAAAACGACAGCTGCAAAGCTGTCGTTAATAAAAGATAAGGTCTGGATCAACCTGTAATTTTGTCTTCTTGAAGTTTTTCCATCAGCCACTCTTTTGTTGCGTTATCGCAGAATGCAGCATGAACTGCATTGAGAGTGCACTTGGTTAACTGTTCATCAGTGACACCTATCATGCGGAGCAGGGCATGTTCGTTAAGTGTATTGGTCCGGGCAAAGACACGGTTGTCGGTATTTATTGTTACATTTGCCCCCTGTTCAATCAGGAATCTAACGGGATGGGCTGCGTAGTCAAGATCTCTTTTTACATTTGAAGATACGCATACCTCAAGAGGGATATGGGAATCCAATACAGCATCAAGATATGACTGCTCCTGAACACAATTAACTCCATGTCCTATACGGTTTGCACCAAAACTTAGAGCATCCAGAACATGTTTGCCGATACCCATTTCACCAGCGTGCACGGTGCAAGGAATTTCCAGGCGGCGTGCTTCTTCAAAAAGTGGAGAATATGCCAGAAAGTCACCGTTATTTTCGAAACCTGCCAGATCAAGACCTACTGCTCCTTTGCCCAGCATTTCTTTTGTAGCACGGATAGTTTCAAAGTTTTCAGCCATATTCGCTTCTGCGCCGTTTCCTTTATGCATCATGCAGTTTATGATTCCGATGCGTATTCCAGGATACCTTTCCATTGCTTCACCTGCACCGTCAATTACTGCTTTTAAAGCGCCCAACTGACTTAGCCCGCGCATAGTATGTTGTTGACTGGCGAAGCGGATCTCAGCATAATACAAGCCTTCCTGCCACAAAGTATGAACAAGATCTCGGGTAGCTTCCGTCAGATCTTCTCTGTATTGCAGCACATCACACATAAGCTCAAATTTGCGTATGCTTTGTGAGCGGTCCTTGAGATTATTGGCATAGACGATATGATAAAAATCTTCAAAGGTCGTTGAGGGCCCTATAGCTCCATTTTTAAGAGCTTTCTCATACACCCATCGAAGATTAAGAGAGCCGTCAAGATGGAGATGAAGATCTATTCTTGCTGTTTGCATAACATACCTCCGTTTTTTCTAATTATACAGTATTAGAAAAACAACAGAAACGAAGACTGCAATTATAATCGAACAACTATTGGATGAGAAGCTTTAAATGACAGAAGTATA
>JAEIGA010020206.1_pt1 | contig 10151 bp, 12 predicted proteins | sample 9270691 | NCBI WGS metagenome assembly JAEIGA01 (sample SAMN17057246, study PRJNA624740) | gut metagenome | biome: biome; isolation source: fecal sample | host: Bos grunniens | place: China: Xizang | collected 2019
CGCGGCGGAACTGGTCCAGACCGGCCGTTTCTACCTGCAGGTCGGCTTCAATGAATTGTTTGCGCTGGGTCAGTCCGCATGGTGCGGCGCGGAATATCAGCCCTCCGAAACGGTGGCAAAGTCTGTTGACGACAGCGTTCAGGTGGTGGATAACCTGGGCCGTGTGCTGCTGAATGCCAAGCCCAAGAAGAAGGCCGCTACCGGCCCGAAGATCAAGCAGATCGTGTCCATCGTCAATTACCTGTCCGGCCTTGCCCAGGAAGAGAATATTTCCGTCCGGCCTCTGTGGCTGCCGCCGATTCCTGCAAGGATCTGCGCCGACGCTTTGGAAGAGAAGTACGGCGTTTCCTGTGGCGGTATGACGCTGGCGCCTGTGGTGGGCGAATACGACGATCCCTTCAATCAGAAGCAGGGTCTGCTGACGGTCCCCTTTACCACCGATGGAAACTGCCTGGTCTATGGTGCTACCGGCAACGGTAAGACTACCTTCCTGACCACCATGGCCTACAACCTTTTGAAGCACCATACAGCCCAGGAGCTGAACCTGTACATCATGGACTTCGGCTCTGAGACCCTGAAGGTTTTTGAGACCGCACCTCAGGTCGGCGGCGTTATGGTATCCGCCGACGAGGAGAAGACTGTCAACTTTATGAAGATGCTGCTGTCCGAAATGGAGCGCAGAAGAGGCCTGTTCTCCGCTTACGGCGGCGATCACGCCGGCTACTGCCGTGCCAGCGGCCAGACAGTGCCCAATATCGTGGTGATGGTCAACAACTTCGCCGGCTTCACGGAGCAGTATGAGGATCTGCTGGATTCTTTCAACCTGCTGGCAAGAGACGGTGTTAAGTACGGTATCTATTTTGTGGTCACAGCCAGCAGCGTCAACGATGTTCGCTACAAGACCCAGCAGAACTTCCGTCAGATGCTGACGATGCAGCTGAACGACACTTCCGACTATCCTGTGGTGGTGGGCAAGACCGAAGGCCTGTTGCCGGCCAGACACAAGGGCCGTGGCCTGGTGGCGCTGGACAGAGTCTACGAATTCCAGACCGCCTACTGCACTCTGGAAGAGGATACGCAGGCATTCCTGCGGGGCTTCTGTCAGGAACTGCGGCAGTCTGCCAAGAGCTTTGCCCGTGCCGTTCCCGTGCTGCCCGAGGTGGTCAGCGTGCCGCTGATGGCACCCGAATGTACCGGCAGTGGCCGGATCCCCGTGGGTGTGGCAAAGAAATCTTTGGAGACCGCCTGCATCAGCCTCAGTGGTCGGGTGGCGTATCCTGTGTCGGCCCAGGATCTGGCAGACACGGCGGATATCACCCGCGCCATGATCCTTTTGCTGCAGGACCAGGTGTCCACCGTCCTGGTGGAGGGCGAGGCCCTTCTCGAGAAGGATGGTATCCGCTGCGCCACGGTCACAGAGCAGTTTGAACAGTTCATAGGCGATCTGTTCCGTGAGATGGTCACCCGCAATAACACCTACAAGGATGCCGGTTCTGACGAAGCAGCGCTGGAAGGCTTCGAGGAACGGGTCTATGTGCTGTACGGCGTCAGGAAGCTGTTCGATCGGCTCAGCGACGACGGCAAGGATAAGCTGTCTGTGCTGCTGGAAAAGGCGGAGAGCGTTTACAAGCTGCGTTTCCTGCTGGTGGATACCGTAGCACAACTGAGTACATTTAACTACGATGCCTGGTTCAAGCGTCAGGTTACCGGCAGCGACGGTCTGTGGATCGGTGACGGCGTGGCGGATCAGTATTTGATGAAGATCAGCAAGATCACCGGCGATCTGTATGCGGAAGTGGGCAGCGGGTTCGGTTACCTGGTGACCAGAAGCAAGCCTGTACTGCTGAAGCTGCTGACGGCGAAAGAGAAGGAGGAATGATCCATGGATAAGGTTCTGATACAGGTGTTCGTTCCTGTTCTGGAGCGATCCTTTGATATGTTTATTCCCCTGCGTTCGCCCATGCATGAAGTGCAGGCGCTGATCAAGCGCGCTGTAGAAGAACTGTCCGACGGAGATTTCCGGCCGGATGACACCACTGCCCTTTGCCGTCGGGAAGATGGCATTCCGGTGGATGTTAACAAATCGGTCTGGGAGCTGAATATTCAAAACGGCTCCAAGCTGATGTTAATATAAGCAAACCTAACAAAAAACGGAGGTAGAAACAAACATGGCAAGAACAATCGAAGTAACCCCTGAGCAGCTGGAGACCACTGCCGGCCGGATCGAAGGCCTGGCCGCTGACTACAAGACCCAGTATGAAAAGCTGTACAGCGAGACCAGCGCAATGGCAAGCACCTGGAGCGGCAAGGACAATGTGGCCTTCGTCAACCAGATCGACGGCTTCAAGGATGATCTGATGAAGATGCACAATGAGATGCTGAAGTACGCCGACTACCTGAGAAAGACCGCCAAGGCCTACCGTGATACCCAGGATGCCGTCGTTTCCGAGGCCCGGAAACTGGTGAACTAAGGAGGAATGAAAAATGGCTGATTCTATCAAGATTTCTACTCAAGTACTGCAGGATACCGCACAGAAGATCCGTGACATCAACAAGACCATGGATGAGAAGCTGGTGGATATCAACAAGAGCATGAACGACCTGGAAGCCACCTGGAAGTCCGATGCCGCTACCGACATCCGTGCCGCCATGAACGCCCTGAAGCCCCGCTTTGAGGCCTACAAGGCAACCGTCGAATCCTACGCAAAGTTCCTGGTAAACACTGCCCAGAACTATGAGGCTACCGAGGCTGTAGCACAGAACAACGCAAGTCAGTTTAAGTAATTTCGCTATGTGTGGGCGCGGAGAGCGCGCCCACACAGGTCCCTTTGAAAATCCGGACACAGGATGTGTCTTAATGAATATAAATTCGCGGAGGGGTATATATGAAAAGAGTAAAAGCTTGGTTCCTGCTGCTGATCATGGTATTCTCCATGGCCAGTATGTTTACGGGCTGTGTGGATGCAGGCGCCAATTCACCTTTATCCATGGGACAGTGGCTGACCATGGTGGCAGACTCTTTTGGCTTGGTCGGCTATACGGAGGAAAAGCCTTATTTTGAAAAAGTTCCGTCCACCAGTTCTTATTTCCCTGTATTTCAGGCTGTAGCTGAGTGGGAGATCCTGGAGCCGTCTGCAGAGATCGATGCAAAAACACCTGTAAAATGGAAAGATGTCCTGATCAGCCTGGTCAATGCGGGTGAATTTGTAGATCTGGCGGCCTCTGACGAAGAGAAGATCAACTATGCCATCGAGCATTTTGACAGCAGCATCCGTTCCTACTGGATGAAGCGCAATATCAAAATGGTGGATGCCTGCGCCCTGCTGGAGAAGGCACAGAATATGTGGGTGGATCGCCGGTATACCGAGAAGGTGGAAAAGCTGACGGTTACTGACGAAGTAGTGGACTACCTGGATCAGGAGATGGAGTACACGGAAGAAAATGACGTGATCACCATCGATGCCGATCTGGTAGCGGACCTGAAGCCCGGCGATGTGTACACGCTGCCCGCAACCAACAATGAGAATGCCTCCATCAACCGTGTGGGATCCATTGAGATCGTGGACGGGAAAGCCATCATCACCAATGATCCGGCCTTCACAGAGGAAGAGGCTATGGAGTATGTCGAAGAAGTCGTGATCCAGGACACCAGTGAAGTGAATCTGGAACAGATCGACGGCATGTACGACGAGGAAGGAAATCCCATTGAGTTCACCGTGGATCCCGAAGAGGATCTGCTTGCCGATATGGGTATCGGTGATGCGCAGGTGGTTCCGCTGAGCAATTTGAGCGCCGGTGAAGCTTCCTGTAACCAGTTGGGCTTCTTTGACAATGTTAAGGGAACCCTGAAGTTCGAGATTCCGGACAAGAAAGACAAGAATGTCAAGTGGGTCGCAAAGATCACCATTAAAAAGAGCAGTATGGCGATCAAACTGTCCAGAGAAAAGATAATCTCGGACAGCACTTACAAGGAAGTTAAGCAGGAATCCTATGTACAGGCCGGCTTTAGCAATATGGAGATCACCAGGGATGTGGATTACTCCTGGGGCAAACTGAAATCCGCAACGGTAAAGCTGAACTATAAGACGGAGCTTGAGGGCGGCGTTACCATCGAAAAGGATCACGCCATTGGTGTGCAGGCCAATAAGGATGGGCAGGCAGCAATCGGTTCCGCGGAAACGATCCAGCAGTTCAAGGATGCGCTCAACAGCATGAAAACTTCCTGGCGTGATTCCAAGAATTCCAAGGCGGATGATATTTACATTTGCAGACTGGCCCTGCTCGAAGGCGGCGTGGCAAGTTTGGACCTGGTCATTAAGGGCAAAGTGACTGTAACGGGTGAAGTGAAGCTGGTAGTTACGATTACCGGATCTACCGGCCTTCAGTATAAAAATAACAAGGTCCGCTATATCAAGAAGAGCACCACCGATGTGGACTTTATGGCGGACGGCAAGCTGGAAGCAACCATCACCCCTGGTGTGGAGCTGACGATCCTGAAGAAGTTTATCGTGGTCGACTTTGGCATCGATCTGGGTATTGGTGCGTCATTTAAGCTAACAACGCACCTTTTGGACACGGAGGGCCACCGACTATATTCAGGCAAAGCAGATCTTTCAGGTGAACAGGCAGAGGCGCTCTCAAGTGGCAGCGGCATGGTGATGACAAAAGAGGAAGTACAAGAGTTCCTGATCGAGCAGGGCATTCAGTGGGATACGAAGGAAGAAACACCCACAAAGATCACGTTTGCGCCGGGATTCTGCTTTGATTGGCGCGTATATCCCATCGTTAGGATAAACGTCGGCAGCAAGAAGAGCTTGGTGGGCAAACTGATGACCAAGTTCGAAGTGGAATTCTCCTATGAGTTCCTTGGCGAAGATGATGCCATTCTCTGGGGTCACTATGACTTCCCCGGAAACGATCCCCTCGGCGCGCTGAAGGAAGGCAATGTGGCCGGCGCAATCCTGACAGAGATCCTGGGCCTGTATCGGGATTGCAGCCTGGAGAACAATCCGTGGCCGGAAAACGGCGACTTGACGGAAGGCGACAACACTGAGACTACTACCAACGAGACGCTGCCGATCTCTAATGATATCCAGTTGGATACCTACCGCATCTTCCTGGACGAAGGAGCATCCTACTACATCACCGTTACCGGTCTGCCGGACGGTTATACCGTGGACGACCTGGAGGTCGTAGTGGAGGATAAGAAGGTGGCAGAATTCGACGACGCACTCGATAGGATCATTGCGAAGAAGGCCGGTGTCACCCAGGCAATCGTCCGCACAAAGGATAAGGCATTTGACAAAGCGATCGCTATTACCGTTTCGGAGAAAGCGCCTGCCTTCGACTTCGAGTTCGGCGCATCCGCATAAAGCAATATGATCGCTAAACTGTATTTTGAATATGGGGAATCCGCCCGGCAAGGCTGCTTCTTTCGGGAAGCAGCCACCGGCCGGATCCTGGCGGAGGCGGTGGACGGCGAAGCCGGTACCGTTGTTATCCGGATCGACGGCAGAGCGTTTGCTGTATGCAGCAGACCCGGGGTGGTCCGAAAGGTCCCGGTCACGACAGTATATCCACTATCCTCCCGGGGCAAGAAAACCCTTGGCTTTTCTATCACCGAGCAAGGAAAAGAGATCGGCTGCTATTACGGCGAGGCTACCACCTATGAAAAGCGCGGTCTCTTTAAGAAAAATCTGGTGCTGACGGTCTATAGCGTCTTTGGGGAAGCCTATACGCTGTATCGCATCGGCTTTGCCGGTGAACCTTGCCATTACTATCGGCTTTTGGATGCCCAAATGCGCACTGTAGCTATGCTGCAGCGCAATTACAGCGAGGAAGAGCCCGCCAGAGCGACCGTCTATGTGGAAGAGGAACGGTATCTGCCGCTTTCGCTGATCGTCTGTGCGGGAGAGATGCTGGTGGGTGTTGGCTGCGGTCCGGTCAGCATCGGCGAGGACAATTCTGCCGGTAATTACATTTCCATAAAAGAAGCTGAAAAGAAGATGATGGACAGGGCGTTTATCGAACGCGTAAAAGCTTTGTCTGTCCGGAAAGGGGAGCACCCTTGTGAATAAGTACAAATACATAAAAAAGAAGGGCGTATCCTTTTTGACCGTTGAGGTCAAAAAGGGGCAGCAGATCACGGAGCGGGAGCTATATGCCATTGGCGGTGGAGAAGTCAGCGGTCTGATCCCGATGACCGTTGCGGAGCGGTTTGGTGCTTCCCAACTGTGGTATCCCATCGACGGGTTGGCGCCGCTGACGGATTATTTGGCGGAGCCGGTGGATAAGGTCCTGTTCTCCCGGTTGCTGAGCAGCATTCTGGAGGGCATCCGCAGCGTGAAGCAGGCGGTGTTCAATGAGGCGAGCCTGCTGCTGGATCCTGATTACCTGTTCGTGGATCCGGAGACCGGCTGTGCCCGGCTGATCTACATCCCGATCGCTACCTATGACTGTGAAACGGATATCCGGGCGCTGCTGCAGTGCCTGGTAACCTATGGCAGCTTCGATGAAAATGAGGATACCGGCTATGTCCAGCGGTTCATCGAGATCCTGAATGAGGGCGCTTCCTTCTCCCTGTATTCCATGGAGGAATATGCCCGGGAGCTGGAGGCTCAGGTAAGAAAGGCCCAGCAGCCGAAATTGTGCCCCACCTGTGGCAAGCAGGTGCCGCCGCCCTTTGGTTTTTGCCCGGACTGCGGCGTGGCGCTGGTGGAAATGGAAGGCGAACCGGAGGTGTCCTCTGCGGGCGGCTGTGCCAGCCTGTTCCGGGAGAGCACCGGTGAGCGGATTCCCATTAACGGGACACTGAAGATCGGAAAATCCCGAACCAACGACTATTGCCTGATGGATGTCAGCACCGTCAGCCGGTGCCACGCGGTGATCGACAGCGGAGACCGGGGATGGACGGTGACGGATCTTGGTTCGACCAACGGAACCTTTGTCAACGGCCGTGAGATCACGCCCCAGGCACCTGTGGCGTTGGCAGCCGGAGATCGTATCCGGTTTGCGAGAGAAGACTTTATTTTTGAAATCAGAGAATGAGAGGTAACGGGAATGTATCCTGAATTTGTACCCATTTATGTAATGCTGGGCGTGGCCATCGCCCTGCTGGCGGCACTGATCGTTCTGGCGGTGCTGATCCTGAAGAAACTGAACAACCGTCCTTCCGCCCCTGCCCGTGGCGGTGTCAGACCCGCGGCGGCAGCCCAAAGCGCGGGTGGTGCTGTGTTCTGCCGCAGCTGCGGTAAGCAGTTTGACGGTTCTATGCGCTTCTGCCCCCACTGCGGCACCAATCGCTGAGCCTATGAGCAAGGGAAATGAGCGGAAGATCCGGGTGAATACCCGTTCCCTCAAGGCTTGCGCGGATCGGCTGGACGCCGTGAACAGGCAGACAGAATCCCTGAAATTGGCACTGGAGGCGGCCTGCGCCGCCTCCGGTATGCCGGAGCTGCTTCCGGCTCTTCGGCCGGAGACCTTGGCGGAAGGCATGGCGGATGTGGAACGCTGCATTCGGTATCTGCGGGAAACGGCAGAGGATTTTGAAGCGTTGGAACGGGAACTGGCGGCGAAGCTGTAGAGGTGAATGCAATGGATCTGAAAACAGGCACACAACTGGAAGCGCTCCGCAAGGAGCTGCATGAAATGACCGGCAGACTGGAGGCCGAAGCGGAGGAGATCCGGAAAGGATTTCACGGCATCGGCAACGAGTATTGTGCGGATCGGCTGGCGGAGGTCGTGAAGGAATACCGCAAGCTGGAGAAACGGATCGTGGCGGCAATGACCGCACAGAGTGCGAACTAACGGAGTCGGGAGGCAGGTATGGCTGTCAAGGTAAATACAGAAGCGATAGCCGGATCTGCCCAGCGGATCCGGACCATAAACAGGCAGCTTCGGGATTCCTACGCCGAAGTGGATGCGGCGGTGGCCCGCCTTTCCCGGGAGTGGAACGGCAAAGCGGCCGAAGAGGCGGAGGCTGCCATCAGAGGTGTGCGAAGCCGTCATGTGGACAGCCGCTTTGACGCGGTGGAAAAGCTGGCAGACTTTCTGGAAGAGCGGGTAGCGGAAGGCTACCGGAAAACGGAAGAAAAAAGGAAGACCGCCGCGGCGGAATTTCGGTAAAAGGGGTGCCGTCTGTGGCAAATATCGATGTGGATTACGGCGTGCTGGAGGAGACCGCCGCTGTGATCGAGAGCTATGTTGCCGGTCATCGCCGGCATAATCAAGCCATTGAAGAGGAGCTCCGGCTGCTGGGAAGTCAGTGGCGGGGTGCGGACTATAACGGGATCGTGGAGCAATGGCAGCGCATGGAAGCACCGGATTCGGAATCCGGGCGGCTGCTGCGGGAGCTGGAGACCCAGGCGGAGAATCTGCGCTGGGCTTCCGAACGGTACAAAAGCCTGCAAAAGGCGGCCATCAGCCGGGCAAAACGGCTGAGATAACAGTAACAGGAGGGGATTGCGGTGAAATTTCAGATTTCTGCCCGTAGTCATGTTGGCCTCGTCAGAAATAAAAACGAAGATAATTTCTGTGTTTCGGGAAAGATCCTCCCGGAGCAAAAACCGGAAAATTATATATACAATTGCAGCGTTTCTGCCCGAAAACCGGTGTTTGTGGGCGTGTTTGACGGCATGGGCGGCTATAGTGCCGGTGAGCGTGCTTCTTTTGTGATGGCACAGATCGCCGGCGTGCGGACGCAGAACCCGGAAACAGAACCGGAGCGGCTACTTGCGGATATCTGTATGGAGGCAAACCTGGCGGTGTGCCGGGAAATGGCGCAATCGGAAGGCCTGCGTATGGGTACAACGGCCTCCATGCTGATGCTTCAAAAGAAGAAGTACACCATTTGCAACATCGGCGACAGCCCGGTGTTCCGTTTCCGCAAGGGCCTGCTGGAGGAGATCCACCAGGAGCATACGGAGCGGGCGACCTACGAAAGTGTCACCGGAAAGCCGGCACCTGCCGGCAAAAAGTTCCGGCTGACCCAAAATATCGGAATGTTCCCGGACGAGATCCTCATCGAGCCGTATTGCGCCACGGAGGATCTGATGCCCGGTGATGTATATCTGATCTGCAGCGACGGTATCACGGATATGGTGTCACCGGCACAGATGCTGGAGATCCTGAAGACACACAAGGATGTGGATGTGATCACCCACAGTCTGGAAGAGCGTGCATTGGCTGCCGGCGGAAAGGATAACGCCACGGTGATCTGCATCCGCGTAACAAGAGGGCTCTGAAATAAAGAGAGACGAGGAAAATGGAAATGAAGGATTTTGCGCAGATATGGCCCGGGTGGGAAGTGGTCCGGAAGATCGGCAGCGGCAGCTTCGGCGCCGTGTATGAGATCCAGCGTTCCATCCGGGGTCGCGTGGAGCACGCGGCAGTCAAAGTGCTGACGATCCCCCAAAGCAGAAGCGAGATCGCGGAGCTGCGGGCGGACGGCTACGATGACGAGAGCATTACCCAATATTTTGCCGACAGTCTGGACAAGATCGAAGGCGAATACGCCATGATGGCGGATATGAAGGGCCATTCTAATGTGGTCTACTGCGACGATCTCCGCACGGAAGCTCACGAAGACGGTTTCGGCTGGGATATCTATATCAAGATGGAGCTGCTCTCTCCGCTGAAGAGCGTCCTGCGTGAGGATGCTGCCCATGAGCAGGCCGTCCGGCTGGGCATCGATATGTGCGGCGCTCTGGAGCTGTGCGAGAAAATGAACATTGTCCACCGGGATATCAAGCCGGAGAATATCTTCGTGTCCCGGGACGGCACCTTCAAGCTGGGCGATTTTGGCATCGCCCGGACAATGGAGGGCACTACCGGCGGCACCAAGACCGGCACCTACGACTATATGGCGCCGGAGGTGTACAACAACCGGCCCTACCACACCCAGGCGGATATTTATTCCCTTGGCTTGGTGCTGTATTGGATTTTGAATGAGCGGACAGTGCCGTTTTTGCCCATCGGCACCCGCCCCACCCCCAGTGTCAAATCTGCTGCCCGGGAGCGGCGCTTCTCCGGTGAGGCCATTCCTGCGCCTGTGAACGGCAGTGACGCACTGAAGGCCATCGTGCTGAAAGCCTGTGCCTTTGACCCGAAGGACAGATACCAAACTGCAGCCGAAATGCGGGAGGACCTGAGAA
>JAEIGA010020207.1_pt1 | contig 10151 bp, 9 predicted proteins | sample 9270691 | NCBI WGS metagenome assembly JAEIGA01 (sample SAMN17057246, study PRJNA624740) | gut metagenome | biome: biome; isolation source: fecal sample | host: Bos grunniens | place: China: Xizang | collected 2019
ATGGGAAATACGTTATGTATGTCCCATCTGTGGCAATTTCTTTATCGAGAACACATCTGCAACCCTTCTGACAAGAAATTGGGTAGTGCTACCCTGAAAGTAGATATTGTTGGTGTTAAAAGTCAACGACTTTTTATTGGAGAATTTAGGGAAATTAGTGTTTATGTTGGTGCGAACTCTCTAATCTCCTTAAATTCACTAACCTCACTAACAAAAAGGCATAGCCTTTTAACTATTACTAATTACTAATTGGTTAGTAAACAGACTGAATGGTTAATACAGACCAAATAAATGAACTAAAGGCTCGTGTGGCAAAACTCTCGGCATCGATAGATGTCGAGCAGCGCGAGATAGACCTGCGCAATGAGCAGGAGCGTACCGAGGAGCCTAACTTCTGGGACGACCCCGATGCGGCACGCAAGCAACTCAAGAAGGTGGCGGATATAAAGACCACCTTGGATGAGTATGCTGCAACGCGTCGTGCGGTGGAGGATTTGGAACTTATCCCCGACTTCGTGGCGGAGGGTGTCATCACCGAAGCAGAGGCGGAGGCGCAGTATGCCGAGGCACTTGCTATGACCGAGAAGATGGAGCTTAAGCAGATGCTATCGGGTAAGGAAGATAAGCTTGGAGCTATCATGGATATTAACGCTGGTGCTGGAGGTACAGAGGCGTTGGATTGGGCGCAGATGCTTATGCGTATGTACACCCGTTGGGGTGAGGCGCACGGCTACACGGTCAAGGTGGCAGCCTATCAGGCTGGTGACGAGGTGGGTGTTAAGTCCTGCACCTTGGAGTTCGAGGGCGAGTATGCCTATGGCTACTTACGCGCAGAGAGTGGTGTGCATCGTATGGTGCGCCTATCGCCATTCAACGCCAACAACAAGCGTCAGACAACCTTTGCCTCGGTGTTCGTATCGCCAGCGGTGGATGATAGCATAGAGATTAACATCTCGCCAGCCGATATCGAGTGGGATACATTCCGTTCGAGTGGCGCAGGTGGTCAGAATGTCAATAAGGTGGAGACAGCGGTGCGTCTGCGCTACCATGGCAAGGATGCTGAGACGGGAGAGCCTGTGGAGTTCCTTATCGAGAATATGGAGACACGCTCGCAGCTCAACAACCGCGAAAATGCTATGCGTATTCTTCGTTCGAAGCTCTATCAGCGCGAGTTGGACAAGCGTATGGCAACACAGCAGGCGTTGGAGGCAACGAAGAAGCGTATCGAGTGGGGCTCGCAGATACGAAGCTATGTCTTCGATGATAGGCGTGTTAAGGATCATCGCACAGGCTATCAGACCTCGAATGTTGAGGCTGTGATGGATGGTGATTTGGATAATTTTATTAAGGAGTACCTGCTACAATTTTAGATGCTAAGAGGGCTATTCATATCGCTGCTATTTATCGTGCTGTCTTATCTTCCGCTTAAGGCGCAGGAGGTGTTGGTGGGAGCTACCGACACTGCGACCTATATGCCGATGCTGGAGGGTAGGCGTGTGGCGGTGTTGGCAAACCATACGGCGATGTATAGCGCGGAGGAGCATCTTGTGGATATGTTGCATCGCGAGGGTGTCAATCTTGTTGGTATCTTCGCCCCTGAGCATGGCTTTCGTGGTAAGGTGGAGGCTGGACTGAAGGTTAACAACTCGGTAGATGAGGCTACGGGGGTGGCTATACTCTCGCTTTATAACGGTAATACGCAGCGACCATCGGATGAGGTTATGCGCTCGTTCGATATACTGATTGTAGATATGCAGGATGTAGGACTTAGGTTTTATACATATTATATATCTATGCTCCGTATGATTGATGCGTGTGCAGACTTTGGTGCTAAGGTGGTGGTCTTGGATAGACCAAACCCCAATGGTCACTATGTCGATGGCCCGATACTCGATATGAAGTATAAGTCGGGAGTGGGGTGGTTGCCTATTCCTGTAGTTCATGGCCTAACAATGGGCGAGATTGCCCTGATGGCTATTGGCGAAGGCTGGACAAAGAGCGCGGATATAGAGGTGGTAAGGTGCAGAAACTATACTCATAGCACACATTATGAACTGCCAATAGCACCATCGCCAAACCTGCCTACGCAACACTCTATATACCTCTATCCATCAACCTGCTTGTTCGAGGGTACGGTGGTGAGTATGGGACGCGGTACGGATGCTCCGTTTGAGGTGTATGGTCATCCCGCACTGGAGGGTCGAGCGTTTAGCTTTACTCCAGAGCCAAATGCTGGCTCTAAGAATCCACCACACAATGGCAAACTATGCTATGGCGAGGATTTACGCTCGTTGACAAATGAGGAGATTTGGCGCGAGGGTCTAAATTTAGAGTATGTTATCGATGCCTACCGTGACCTTGATATGGGTGATAAGTTCTTTACACCTATGTTCGAGAAACTTGTAGGTGTGGAGTATGTTCGTAGAATGATTATCGAGGGATACTCGGCAGATGATATAGAGAAGATGTGGCAAAAGGAGTTGGAAGAATACAAATCTTTGCGCCGTAAGTATTTGATATATAATGAATAGATAAAATAGATTGTTATGGGATTTTTTGATCTTTTTAAGCGTAAGAAGAGTGTAGAACCTAAGGTGGAGAGCGTAGAGACTCCAGCAGTAGAGCCTGCACCCGTAGTTGAAGAGCCTAAGGTTGAGGAGCCTAAGGTTGAGGAGCAGCCTGTCGCTGATGTGGTTGCCGAGGAACCTAAGGTTGCAGAGCCTGTACCAACAGTTGTAGAGTCTGAGCCAGTGTCTGAGCCAGAGCCAACACCTGTACCTAAGTCCGAGCCAGCACCTGAGGAGGAGTATGAGGATGAGGTTGTGGATGTTGAGGCTGAGCGTAAGGAGTTGGAAGAGGGCTTAGGCAAGACTAAGGAGGGCTTCTTTGGTCGCCTAAAGCGTGCCATCGCAGGTCGCTCAACTGTTGATGCCGATGTATTGGATGACTTGGAGGAGGTGCTTATCACTTCGGATGTAGGTGTTGAGACCACAGTGAAGATTATCGAGGCTATAGAGAAGCGTGTTGCACGCGACAAGTATATGAACACCTCGGAACTTCATGCTATCCTTCGTGAGGAGATTGCTAACCTTATGGAGGAGTCGCACCGCTCGACAAAGGATTTTGGTATCGAGGTTAAGCCTGGCTATCCTTATGTTATGATGGTCGTAGGTGTTAATGGCGCTGGTAAGACCACTACTATCGGTAAACTCGCTGCTAAACTTACACGCGCAGGTCGCAAGGTATATATAGGTGCAGCAGATACCTTCCGTGCTGCGGCTATCGACCAGTTGGCTGTATGGGCAGAGCGTGCTGGTGCTACGATGGTGCGTCAGGATATGGGCTCAGATCCAGCCTCTGTGGCATACGACACCTTGCGCTCGGCAGTGGCAAATAATGCTGATGTGGTGCTTATCGATACTGCAGGTCGTCTGCATAATAAGGTGGGACTTATGAAGGAGCTTACCAAGATTCGTAATGTCATGGCTAAGGTTATTCCAGATGCTCCACATGAGGTGATGTTGGTGTTGGATGGCTCTACAGGTCAGAACGCCTTTGAGCAGGCTAAGCAGTTTACTGAGGCTACACAGGTGACCTCGTTGGCTATCACAAAACTTGACGGTACGGCTAAGGGTGGTGTCGTTATCGGTATTAGTGACCGTTTCCATATTCCTGTGCGCTATATCGGTATTGGTGAGGGCATCGACCAATTGAAGATGTTTGACCGTAAGGAGTTTGTCCGCGCGTTGTTTGGTGAAAACGAGTAGAAATTATGAACACACGCAATATTATTGACGCCATTATTGAAATAGTTAGTAACAATCAGTATGATGTGAAAGCATATGCTGTTGCTAACAATCGAGCAAATGCAGAGGGAGATGCATTAGAGGATTATATAAAGGATGTGTTTGCCGGAACATTACATTGTGCTGATATCCAACAACGTGATGAACAATTGTCAAGAAGTTTTTCATATTTGGGTAATACTAATAATCCTCCAGATATAATGATTAAGGGTGGAGATGCAATTGAGGTTAAAAAGATAACTAAAATTACTTCTGGATTGGCCCTTAATAGTAGCTATCCTAAAGCAAAATTATATTCCAATAGCCGTATGTTGAATAAGGCTTGCCGTGAGTGTGAGGAATGGTCAGAAAAGGATATGTTATATGCTGTAGGTGTTGTAAATAAAGGGTGTTTGAAATCTCTTATGTTTGTATATGGTTGTGATTATTGTGCAGATAAAGAGACTTACGAACGAATATTTAATGCTGTTAAGCGTGGTGTAAAGAGTATTAAAGGAGTAAAGTTCGGTGAAACCAAAGAATTGGGTAGAGTTAACCGTATAGACCCTCTCGGTATTACATATATGCGTATGCGAGGAATGTGGCATATCGAAAGTCCATTCAAGGTATTTGCTCCATACTATACAACCGAAAAAGCTGATTTTAATTTTGTGGCTATAATCAATGAGTCTAAGTATCAAACATTTGAAAATAGAACAGAATTAGAGCAGTTGGAAAAAGAAAATGCTAACTTAAAAATTGCAGATGTGAAGATCAAGAATCCTAATAACCCTGCAGAGTTAAAGAATGCAAAATTAATTACCTATGCCTACACTATCACTGATTAGCCTTTTTTCAGGGGCAGGAGGTTTGGATCTTGGTTTCCATAAGGCTGGATTCATGACGATAGCAGCAAATGAATGGGATAAGAAAATTATCCCCACATTCCGTGCGAATTTTCCCCAAGTCAATATGATAGAAGGTGATATTCGTAATGTTTTTTCGGTTGAGTTTCCATTAAATGTAGATGGTATTATAGGTGGACCTCCTTGTCAATCATGGAGTGAGGCTGGCTCTTTACGCGGAATAAAGGATGCTAGAGGGCAACTATTCTATGAGTATATTAGAGTTCTGCGAGATATAAAACCCGCATTTTTTGTGGCTGAAAATGTATCTGGTATGCTGGCAGCGCGTCATTCAGAGGCGGTTGACGGTTTTATAAAGATGTTCGATGAGGCTGGATATAATGTGTATATGCAAATGCTTAATGCCAAAGATTTTAATGTAGCGGAGGATCGTTTACGAGTATTCTATGTTGGCTTTAGGAAGGATTTGGGTATTACAAAATTTAATTTTCCAACCCCTCTCTCAGAGTCTATTACATTGAAGGATTGTATTTGGGACCTGAAAGATAATGCAATCCCAGCCAAGGAGAAAAATAAAACAAATGGCGATAAGTGTCTTGTCCCAAATCACGAATATTATGTTGGTTCATTTTCATCAATGTATATGTCGCGTAATCGTGTTAAGGGATGGGATGATGTTGCCTTTACTGTTCAGGCGAGTGGTCGCCAATGTCAACTACACCCACAAGCTCCCAAGATGATTAAGATTTCAAAAGATGTACATACCTTTGTTGAGGGGCAAGAGTCGCTGTATAGGCGAATGAGTGTTAGGGAAGTTGCAAGAGTGCAAGGTTTTCCAGATGAATTCAAGTTTATATACGATGATGTAGATTACGGATATAAAATGGTTGGAAATGCTGTACCCGTTAATCTTGCGTATCATTTGGCAAAGCAGATTAAGGAAGTTTTAAGAAAAGTAAATTATATATAAAGTGAAGAAAATCAATATCATAACCCTTGGATGCTCGAAGAATACTGTTGATAGTGAGCATCTTGCAGCACAGCTTACGGCGATGGACTACAAGGTGGTTTTCGATAGCGACCGTACGGATGCCGATGTTGTGGTTATCAATACCTGTGGCTTTATAGGTGATGCTAAGCAGGAGTCTATAGATACGATTCTTCGTGCTGCGCAGCTTAAGGAGGCAGGAAAGATTGAGGAACTCTTTGTTGTGGGATGTCTTTCGCAGCGTTATGCCGATGAGCTACGCCCAGAACTCCCTGAAGTTGACGACTTCTTTGGCGTTAATGATTGGGCGGGTATCGTTGAGCGTCTTGGTGCTAAGTATCGTGAGGAGAATACCACAAAGAGAGAGTTGTCAACGCCATCTCACTATGCCTACCTTAAAATCTCGGAGGGTTGTAATTGGATGTGTGGCTACTGCGCCATACCCCTAATTCGTGGTCGCCATAAGTCTGTGCCTATGGAGGCCCTTCTTGCTGAGGCTGAGGCGTTGGCAGCAAAGGGTGTAAAGGAGCTAATGGTCATCGCTCAGGATACAACCTATTATGGTGTGGATATCTATGGTGAGCGTAAGTTGGCTGAACTCTTGGAGCGTCTTTGCCAGATTAAGGGTATCGAGTGGATACGCCTACACTATGCCTATCCAACGGACTTCCCAGATGAGGTTATCGAGGTTATGGCACGCGAGAAGAAGATTTGTAAGTATCTTGATATTCCATTCCAACATATCTCTGATAATCAGCTTGCGGCGATGAAGCGTCGCCATACAAAGGCAGATGCTTTGCGTCTTATCGAGAAACTACGCGCTGCAATTCCAGATATAGCCCTTCGCACAACTCTTCTTGTAGGCTATCCAACGGAGAGTGAGGCGGATTTTGCAGAGCTTCAGGAGTTTGTTCGCGATACTAAGTTCGACCGCCTCGGTGTCTTTGCCTACTCGGAGGAGGAGGGAACCTATTCGGCTACGCGCTTAAGTGATGATGTTCCTATGGAGGTTAAGCAGGAGCGTGTAGATAGAATTATGCGTCTTCAGGAGCGTATATCGTTGGAGAACAACGCCAAGCGCATTGGTCAGAAGATGCGCGTTATCATCGATCGTAAGGAGGGAGACTTCTATATTGGTCGCTCGGAGTATGACTCGCCAGAGGTTGATCAGGAGCTTGTTATTGAGAGTTTTGGTAAGCGTCTATTGCGTGGTCGATTCTACGATGTGGTAATTACGGATGCTGAGGATTATGATCTTTATGCTGAGATTATATCGTAAATAGGTATATTATTTTGGAGATAAAGTTTTGATAATACCTTTTTTTTGACTATATTTGTGCTGTTAATCCCGTTGCGTAGTTATATATGGCAAAGAAGGATATAATTAAACTATTGCGTGAGCAGGTTGAAAACCTTATAGCATCGCACGAAAAGTGTGCCATGGAGTGCCGTGGGCTTATAGCTGAACGCGATAGACTTGTAGCAGACAAGAGAGCTCTGGAGGAGCGAGTGAGAGAACTTGAGGTGCGCATTAAGAGTTTGGAGCTTTCGGGTGTTATGTCTGGTGCAGGAGGAGATGTGGAGCGTGCAAGGCAGCGTGTCAACAATTTATTGCGGGAGATTGACCGTTGCATTGAGGCTGTGAAACATCAACAAGTGGAGAACTAAGTTGTAGGAGAGTATATATATAGGGTATGGATAAGAGAGTCAAGATTAACATATCTATCGCTGGTAAGAGCTATCCTATGACTGTGGATGTCGCCAATGAGGAACTTTATCGCGTGGCAGCAAAGCGTCTCAATGAGACAATTGCAGAGTTTAATCGTGTGCCTCAGTTTAGTAGTGAGGATCGTTTGGCTATGGCTGCGTTACGCTACTCAATACTTGCTCTTAACTCTGAGCGTAATGTGTCGCTTGGTGATGAGGATATTCAGGAGCTAGAGAATATAGAGCGACGAATACGCGACTATGTCAAGGCTTAATTATTAGGGCTTGATATTTGCTTGATATATTAGTGGCACGCTATAGTGTGCATAGGTTCTTTTTATAGATCTATCCCGCATAGATTCCTTAAAAGCTTTGCGATCTGTACAACTATTTTTACATTGGGATAACTCTCGAGTAAAGCCACAAAACAAGGCCTCAACCCTTAGGGTGTGGTGCGTAAGTGCCACCAGTGGACTGTTGCGTGCCTCGGAGCCCCACCTATGACAATCGCTGGATTCGTCAAACAAGTTAAGGAGTATGTGCGGGCTTTTTTTGTGTAAACTATTTAATAACAACATAATAACATTACAATTTCTATGGAATCAATATGGATAATCGTCGGTGTTGTTGTGGGAGCTATAGTTGGAGGTTTTGTTGCCTACTTCGCTGCTCACGCACGCGCCAAGGCTATAGTATTGAAGGCTGAGGCAGACGGCGAAATGATAAAGAAGGAGAAGATGCTTCAGGCGAAGGAGAAGTTCATCCAGCTTAAGAGCGACCACGACCGTCAGGTTAATGAGCGCAATCAGAAGCTTCAGCAGAGCGAGCAGCGAGCTAAGCAGTATGAGGCTAACCTTCAGCATAAGGAGAAAGAGTTAGAGCGCAAGTCTTCGGAGTGTGATAAACGCAAAGAGCAGCTCGATACTCAGCTAAAGAGTGTTGAGGCTCGCAAGGAGGAGCTTGCAACGGCTATCAAGGCTCAGAACGAGCGCTTGGAGCAGATCTCTGGCATGAGCTCTGAAGAGGCTAAGAATATCCTCGTGGAGAATATGAAGAATGAGGCTAAGGCTGAGGCTGCTGCCTTTGTTACTGAGACTATTGAGGAGGCAAAGCTCTCTGCAACTAAGGAGGCAAAGCGTATTGTTGTCGCATCTATTCAGCGTGTAGCTACTGAGACTGCTATTGAGAATGCTGTTACAGTATTCAACATTGAGTCTGATGAGGTTAAGGGTCGTATTATCGGTCGTGAGGGTCGTAATATTCGCGCTTTGGAGGCAGCAACAGGTATCGAGATTATCGTTGACGATACACCTGAGGCAATTATCCTTTCAGGCTTCGATCCTGTTCGTCGTGAGATTGCCCGCCTTGCGCTCCACCAGCTTGTAACAGATGGCCGTATCCATCCTGCTCGTATTGAGGAGGTTGTTGCTAAGGTTAAGAAGCAGATCGAGGAGGAGATTATCGAGGTTGGTAAGCGTACTACTATAGACCTTGGTATCCATGGTCTTCACCCTGAGCTTATCCGTCTTATCGGTAAGATGAAGTACCGTTCATCATATGGTCAGAACCTCTTGCAGCATGCTCGTGAGACTGCGAACTTGGCTGGTATCATGGCTGCTGAGCTTGGTCTTAACCCTAAGGCAGCACGCCGCGCTGGTCTTTTGCATGATATTGGTAAGGTGCCTGATGATGAGCCAGAGTTGCCACATGCTATTATCGGTATGAAACTTGCTGAGAAGTATAAGGAGAAGCCTGATGTGTGCAATGCTGTAGGTGCTCACCACGATGAGATTGAGATGACCTCGCTTATCGCTCCAATCATTCAGGTATGTGATGCTATCTCTGGTGCGCGCCCTGGTGCTCGTCGTGAGGTCGTTGAGTCATATATCAAGCGTCTTAAGGAGATGGAGGATATTGCTCTCTCATATCCAGGTGTTGTTAAGACCTACGCTATCCAGGCAGGTCGTGAGTTGCGTGTAATCGTTGGCGCAGATAAACTCTCGGATCAGGAGTCTGAGGCACTATCACACGATATTGCTAAGAAGATTCAGGATGAGATGACCTATCCAGGTCAGGTAAAGATTACCGTTATCCGCGAGACTCGCTCTGTATCATATGCTAAGTAAATGATAATTCTATTAGGACTATAGTGTCAAAATCCCTTAGGAGGTTGGGTCTCCTGAGGGATTTTTCGTTTCTATATGGTACCATTTCCACTCTAAAATTCACTTTATTGATTGTTTCCGCAGTTTTGTGATGCCAAAAGTAGTGGGGTAAATAAAGTAAAAGTATCCTATGGCTTTTCTGTTGTTATTTAATAAATCACTCTGCTCTCAATTTATACCTATATTTATATATATAGATGTTTGAAATAGTTGTATTTTGATGTGTTTATGTAAGTACCTGAGACACAGGCGGGTTTAAAATTATTTTCAAAAAGGTATTAAAAAAGTTATAGAAATATTTGGATAGTTAGGAAATATGCATTATTTTTGCACCCGCTTTCCCCTCTTAACGAGGGAGGTTGATAACGAAGGTTCTTAGAAATATTTTTGAAAAAAGTTGTCAAAAAATTTGGTAGTTTCAAAAATATGATTTATCTTTGCACTCGCTTTTCGCTCTTAACGAATAGAGCTGATAAAAGCGGAAGAAAATGGTTCTTTGATTTACTGGTTATATAATTGAGAGAAAAGTGTAGTATTTATCTGTCAATTTCCTTTTAGGAAAGATTGAAACAGTCAGGACTCTAACAAAACATTTATAAAATTTTTACAATGGAGAGTTTGATCCTGGCTCAGGATGAAC
>JAEIGA010020209.1_pt1 | contig 10150 bp, 20 predicted proteins | sample 9270691 | NCBI WGS metagenome assembly JAEIGA01 (sample SAMN17057246, study PRJNA624740) | gut metagenome | biome: biome; isolation source: fecal sample | host: Bos grunniens | place: China: Xizang | collected 2019
CAATAATGTTCTGTGGACAGACGGCGATAATATCACTTTGAAATATTCTGCCGACATAAAAGAATGGGTACTTGCACAGTTGCAGAGTTAAGTTACCAAAACGCAACTTTCGGTTGACAGTTTGCAACCACCTACCATATAATAATAAGTGAGAATCGGTAATAACAGACCGATAGCCGATATAGTATTTCGTGGGTGCTATATCAGGCATAACTGAATATTATATCGGCAAACAACGGCTATCACTCTTATACCACGAATATAGGAATGATAGCCGATTTGTTTGAAAGCGAGGAAGAAGAATGAATAAGCGACAAGCAAAGAAAAGAATAAAATTTTATAAATTAGTAATTGAATGTAATTATTTAGCACATTCTTGGAGTGAGTTTAGGTGGTATAAAACTTTGTGCAAACATTATAAATTTAAATAAAAAATGGCAGAAAGCGAGGAAGAAAAATAGGATTCCGTCACAACGAAACCCTTACAAAAGATAATTCTTTTAAATACTGATAGCATTATAACACAGGAAGCGGGGGAAAATAATGGCAAGATATATAATAAACATTCCGCAAGAAGCATATTTGAGTTTGCAAGGAAGAAAAGATTTGAATGTGGCAGAAATGATAATTGCTAATGGAAAACCTATTATTGATGGGGAATGGATAAAAACAGTATCGCAAAATCATCCACAAGCAATTTATTATGATTATAAATGTTCTAATTGTTCTCATCATAGAAATAAACCTATGCCATATTGCGAAATATGTGGTGCAAAAATGGGAGAATCGGGGGAAATTCAATGAGTGAAATAAAACGAATCTGTATGAATTGTGCTATTAGGCACGATATGTGTGGTTATGATTATATGACAGATAATTGTAAGCATTTTATAATTGGAAAATGTTTTATCTGTGCAAACAAAGATAATGAAGAACTATGTCGGGTCGAAGATATGAGTGGTTTTCTGTGTCATAATTTTAAGGCAGAAAGCGGGGAAGAATAAAATAATACTTTTACATTTTTACCGCCCGTGAGAATAACGAAAAGGAGAAGGATAATGAGTGAGTGGTGGTCTATTACGGTAGTTATTGCAGCCGGACTTTTAACAGTATTCAACTTGGGGGACAAAATATCAAGTTGGATAAAAGAACAGAAAAAACCAAACAACGAACTCGATTTAAGAGTAACAAAATTAGAGAAAACAGTTAATTACGAATACAAAGCCTTGTTAGAACAGTATGAAATTAGATTTTCAAACGATCTACGGCGTTTAGATAAAATAGAAGAATCGAACAAGCTGACACAACGAGCGTTACTTGCACTAACCCGACACGCTGAATCAGGAAACAATGTTGAAGAATTAAAGAAGGTCAGCGAAGAATTAAAGGACTACATTTGGGGATAAGACCGAAAAGGTCTTTTTTTATTGCATGAAATTTAATGTATAGAAAGGAGTGGTTACATGATTTTTAATGATGAACGGGTCTATAAGACACTCAAAAAAGTCTTAATGTATGTTTTTCCGGCGATCCTTTTCGTTTGGGATAGGTTAGTAGAAATATGGTCTATTCCATACGGAACGCAGATTAGCGGAACTATTTTTGCTTTGTATGTCGGACTTGCGATTTTCCTGGGCGTATCAAAAAGCAAATATAATAATGCCTTAAATGGATATTTAGGGGACGGAAGGGGGGATGATGCGGATGATTTACTCGACATTGACGAATCAAGTATGTGTGACGAAGAATAAATCGGCAAGAGGTAACAACCGTATTGAACGATTGACGCCACATTGTATTGTGGGTCAGGCGAAAGCAATTAACATAGCAAAGTCTGTAAAATTCAATGACGGAAAAACCGCGTCAGCAAATTATATTATCGGTAAAGACGGAGAAGTGGTTTGTAATGTTCCCGAAGAATACCGCGCATGGACTACGGGCGGCAAAAAGGTAGTAAATGGAAAGACAGGCAGAGATAATGATTTTAAAGCAATCACTTTTGAATGTGCGTCAGACGCTACCGAGCCTTATGCTTTTAAACCCGCCGTGTACGATAAATTAGTTAATTTATGTACGGATATTTGCCGCAGATATGCAAGGAAACGCCTTCTATGGTTTGCAACGCCACAAGAAGCGGAAGCATATAAAGTCAAGGATGATGAAATGATTTTGACATGGCATAGGTGGTACGATTATCGTAGTTGCCCTGGGAATTGGCTTTATTCCCGTGGAAAAGAATTAGCCGATACTGTTACTGCAAGATTAGGTGGCGAATTGCAACCGACAACGCCTACTCAACCGACAACCACTATCACAGAGGAATATAAACTTATGAAAACGATAAAAAAGGGAAGTAAAGGAAATACTGTTAAAGTTTGGCAAGTGATTATTGGTGCGAATCCAGACGGAATTTTCGGGAACGACACGGAAAAACTCACTAAAAAATTCCAAAAGAATCACAAAGACATGAATGGTGTAGCACTCGTTCAGGATGGAATCGTGGGGCAGAAATCGTGGTATGCCGGACTGAACTCATTAAGTTGATTATCACTTTTGTTTGTGATTTTCATAGTTGAATTTCTCCTGTACCCCATCTGATTATCGTGTTATAATGCGGTAGTCAGATGTGGGAGAAATTTAAGAAAAAAGTTTCCACGGCTGATAGGAAATTATACAGACTTTCCACAAATTGCCTAAAAGTTTCCACGGAATTTTGAAAAACCTTGATTTTTAGGCATAAAAACAGTCGGAGTGACAAGATTCGAACTTGAAAATGTTAAAATTCTATTAAATCGTTATCAAAGTGTTGATTTTACTACATTCTGTGAATGTCAATTCTTCCCGTAAATACTCAATTCTTCACGAAATATAATGAAATTATGTATCGAAAATAAGACAATTTTTTGCTATTTTTTTACTCACTTTCCACGAAAGTTTCCACGGCGTTGTGACAAGTTTTTTACTCGTCACTTTTTGCCTTTAATAAGGTTTCCAAAAGTACCCGCAATTTCTGTTTTGGTTTGTTCCATTTCCATTGAGTGCTGATAGACAGTTTTCATTACATTGTCCGTTTTCCATCCACCGAACTCTTGAATTTGCTTATCTGAATAACCGAGATTGTGCATATATGATGCGAAAAAGTGTCGCAGTTTATGAAGGCTGAAATGTTTAATGCCTAACTTTTTCTCGATTTTAGTAAGATAATTATAAATTGAGCCTGGAAATCCATTATAGATATAGCCTTTTTCTCTTATCTTATCGGCTAATTCAGGCGGGATTTTAATTGTGCGGGTAGAATCCGTTGTTTTGGTACTTTTAATTATCCATTGTTTATTTTCATCCTGAACAAGTGCCTTGTTTATCGTCAAAGTGTTGCCGTCAAGGTCGGCTAATGTCAAAGCACATATTTCGGATCGCCTTAAACCCATACTCGCTAAAATGATGGCAATTTCAAATTTCGTACTTTCAATTTCTTTATAGATAAGTTGCATTTCTTCTTCGGTTGGAATATATGGTATTTTGCGCTCAATTTGGGGCAATTTAGGGCGTTTTATCATAATATCGTAGAAATTCAGCACCGACATAATAAAACCGCTAAAATCGTGTGCAGATTTGCTTGAATGGGTAGCGGAATAATCGTTTATTTCGGTCTGTATATCTAATGGTGTAATATCGGCTAATGATTTTATTAAAAGAGTATTGCTTATGTTTTTTACTTTGCGATTATATTCACGAATTGTAGAAGGCGATAAGATGTTTTGTTTCGATTTGATATAGGTTTCACACGCAGACTGTAACGAACTTCTCCCGTTGCCCGTCAGTTTATTTAGTATTTCTTCAATCTCAAACTTTGACGGGCGGTGGTCTATGGTTATGCTATATTTCTTTCCGTCTATTTGCTTTTTTATTCGATAATGCCCTGATGGTAGTTTTTCAACGCTCATTCTTCTTCCTTTCCGCTAAATGCTCAATAAGTTTAATAACCATTTCTCTGTCCGAAGCGTTTAGTAAATCTAACATATTGTAAATTTCTTCTGCACTAACTTCATTCATAGGCACATCAAAACCCATTAGCCACGCCGGACTAACTCGGTAAACACTTGCCATTTTACTTAATGCTGCCTGATGCGGTTCTTGTTTGCCTTTAATGTATCGTCCGACAGTTGTTTTAGATACACCTATTTTCCGTGACATTTCGGCTTGTGTATCTTCCGTCATTTCCAATAATTCTTTTATTCTATATTGTGAACTGCTAATCTTCATTTTTCCTTCCCCCTAAAAAGTCTATCTGATTGAAAACGATTTCTTGATCCGTAGATTTCAATTCGCATAGTTTACGATAGTATGATAAAAGCCTATCCGTAGAATCCGGCTTTTCTTTCATGGGGACATCAAAACCCATAATCCAGGAAGGCGAAATACCGAAGGCGTTTGAGATTGCGGCGATTTTGTCTTGTCGCGGTTCTCTTGTGCCGTTGAGATAATTCGACAACGCGGATGTTGTCAATCCCGTTCTCCTGCAAAATTCAGCTTGTGTAATACCATAGAATCGCATTAAATCTCTAATTCGTTCTTTTGAATTTGTAACTTTCATGTTTTATCATCCCCTTTCTTCTAATTGAATTATAACACAAATTTGTTCACGCAACGAAAATATTTGACACGAAACGCAAAATATTTGTTGACAAAAACAAAAAGTGTGTGTTATATTTTGTTTGTGAGTGTTCACGAAATAGAATTTTGAGAAAGGAGATAGGGCATAATGGCGGGTTTTAAAACGAACAAATTGCGTGGCAGAATCGTTGAAATGTATGGTACTAATTCACGCTTTGCTGACGCGGTAGGTTGCACGAATGAGTTTGTTTCGCGTTACCTAAACGGAAAGACGATACTTAATCAGGACATGATGGTAAAGTGGATTTCCGCTTTGGAGATATCGGACAACGAAATAGCCGATTATTTTTTTACCGACAATGTTCACGAAACGGAGTAAAGCACAATGAAACGGAAAATCAACAAGGCAAACGATTTAATCAGGGGCGAACTTAAAAGACAAAAAATATCACAAGATAAGGCAGCTTATTATGTCGGTTTGTCGCGTGGACAGTTTTCAGTAAGGCTTAATGGTCGGCAAGAATGGAAAATCGGTGAACTAATGCAATTAGCAGAATTGTTGAAGATCGGGGGACAGATAAGTGAGATTTTATTTTAAGGAAATTGACGCAGAATTAAGCATTAAGGAATTTGCATTATCAATTCTTATCGGGGTAGGTGTTATCGTTGTTCCCCTGGTGTTAAAGGTGGTTTTGGGATGGATATTTTAAACGAAAACTACAAGGATTTAGCAAATGCGATAGTGTTTCGGGCGGCTCTTGATTATCGGGACATGATAAGCGGATTCAGACCATACGATTACGAAAAGAGAATGTCGGTCACACAATTAGAGAGATTCTTCTATTCGGATTGGTACAAGACTTTGACGGATGTTCCGGCTGATTACATTATCGAGCAGATTAAAAAAGAAAGGAAAGAAAAATGAATCAATGTAAAAGGAAAATCACACGGGAACAGTACGAAAAAATGGTAAACGAACATGATGCGGAAGGAATATTTACCGAAGCAGAAGTTTGCGGATATGGGGTTTATTCGATTCGTCCCTATCACGATAAGGAAAAAGACGAATATTGGGTAAAGTTTGAGTTGGGTAGTAGTTGTGATTAAAGAAAGGAAGGGTACAGAAATGACGAGAGAAGAAGCAAGACAATATTGTGATACTGTGGCAACGGCGATTCACACGCTGATTGACATTGATAATCAGAATGGAATTTCGGTTTGCACAATGAATCCTGAATTTCACATTTATTCAGGCATATTTCAGTTATCAGAAGCACTTGAATTGCCTTTGCAGAGAGAGTGGCGAAATGACAGTAGTTATCCTATTGAACTTTCGTTTACTTATGAAGGCGTGAAATTCTATGAACTGTGCAAAATCAAGACAAGAAAACCTGATGATATTTATTCGGTAGAGTTGGAGTTGTCGGATAAAGAAAAAGTGCCGTTTGATGATTCGGACAAAACGCCGGAAATCTTCAAGGGTATGCAGAAGGCGGTTGATGATTTTGATTCGGCAACGAGCAATATTCACGCCGATCTCGGTACTTTGGGGGTGGTTGAATGAGAACAAGGATAGAAACAGTAATGCCTGATGATGCCTTAAACTATCTTGCTATGAATATGGTAAATCGCAGAATTTCTCCCGAAAGAGTAAATGCTTACGCATATAGCATGGAAAATGGAGATTGGCAACAGAATGGAGAAAGCATCAAATTTAATAAGCGTGGGGAACTTATAGACGGTCAACATAGATTATCCGCAATTATTAAAAGTGGAAAACCCGTTACAATGCTTATTGCATACGACATTGATGATGATGTAAATATTATTGACAGAAACAGACCCAGGAGCGCAACAGATATTTTAAGAATAAGTGGATTTTCAAAGTGCGTAGTCGGGACTACGACAGTTGCGATTGTTAAACTTTACGCATTTATGCAATATAAGTTGAGAGTTGTTAGCGATTCTTATATCAGGGAATTTGTTAAGAAGAACGAATTTTATATTTCCTGTGTCAATTCACTTACTAATTCAAGAGCAAACCAAAATTCTGGTATTAAAATCAGGAACGCATCTGTTTGTTTAGGGTTGCTATATGCATTGAATTATGGGGCGCCGGAAATTGAGTTGGAAAGATTTATTGATGTTTTGAGAAAAGGATTTTATAAATCCGAAAGGGAAACCGCAGCGATAGTGTTAAGAAACGATATTATATCGGGAAAATTCAATACAAGTGATTTGAGTAAAAAGGTTGTCTATGTATATGCGGTTGAAAATGCCATTAAAGATTTTATCAATGGGTTTCCACGAAAAAAGAGTTATTCAAATTCTAAATTCGGCTATTTTTCTTCTCAAAGTAATGCAAAAGATATGGGGCGGTTTAATAATGGAAATTTCATGGAAGATTAGGACAGAAAATTAAATATAACAAAAGGGAAGGAGTAAAACAATGAACATCTACGAAATAGACGAAAAATTCAATTCGTTTATGAACGAAATCATGGAAATCTTTGACGAAGAATCCGGCGAGGTAACAGACATTGATCGTTTTGAAGAATTGAAAAAGCAACTTGATTCTTTGGAAGAAGAACGGAAAGAGAAAATCTCTAATGTTGCTTGTTGGTACAAGTCTTTGGTCGCAGAAGCAAACGCTATCAAGGAAGAAAAGCAGAAATTAGCAAAGCGTCAGGCTGCTTGCGAAAACAAAGCTGAAAACTTAAAGAAATATCTTGAATATGCTTTGCAAGGGGAAAAATTCAAGGATGCACGGGTAAATATCACATACAGACCGACAAAATCAGTAGGGTTTATTTCTGATTACGATTACTCAAAGTTGCCGCTGGAATTTCAGAAGGTAACTATTGAGCCGAAGAAAACGGAAATTAAGAAAGCTATTGAAAGCGGTATTGTGATTCCAGGTGCATTTATTGAAGAAAAAGTGAGTACGATTATTAAGTAAGAAAGGAGTGATGACTTATCGCAGTACCAGTTTTAATTTTAGGAGAATCAGGAAGTGGAAAAACATACTCAATTAAAAACTTTGATGTTGACGAAGTGGGTATCTTTTCCGTAGAAAAGGGCAGATTACCGTTTAAAAAGGATTTTAAGGTCTGCCGTGACGCGACTTATCAGAAAATCGGGGAAGTCCTTACTAATTCAAAATTAAAGACTTTCGTTATTGATGATTCGCAGTATTTATTAGTTAATGAATTGTTTGACCGCGCAAAAGATACGGGGTACGGCAAATTTACTGATATGGCTTTGAATTTTAGAAACCTTATTCATTTTATCAACCACAAATTGCCGGATGATGTTATTGTTTATTTCTTGCATCATACGGAAGTTGATTCTAACACGGGCAAGGTTAAAGCAAAAACGATCGGTAAAATGTTGGATCAGCAATTAACAGTTGAAGGGTGTTTTGATATTTGCCTTTTAGCATCTGTGGAAGGAAACGAACATTATTTCATTACGCAGAGTGACGGATATACAACGGCAAAATCGCCGGAAGGAATGTTTGAGTTGAAAATCCCGAACGATTTAAAAGCGGTTGATACGGCTATTAGGGAATATTGGGGTTTGAATACTGTTAAGGAAAGCGCAAACAAAAAGAAGGGAGAATAAACAATGAAGGAATTTAAAGGTTACAATGACGCAAAGAAAGCGGCTGAAAGCAAGGCATCTGAAAAGTTGCCGAAGGGCGCTTATGTCTGCAAGATTATCGAAGTGCGGAACGAAAAGAGTGACTACGGGGATAAACTGATTCTTGCTTTCGATATTGTGGAAGGGGACTACAAGGGATTCTTTGATAAGAAATTCAAGAATGACGAAAGTGAAGATCGTAAGTGGAAGGGCAGAGTTACTGTATGGATTCCGAAGGATGACGGCAGCGAAGAAGATTCAAGAACGAAACGGACTTTTGCAAGTTGGACTACAAGTTTTGAGAAATCGAATCCTGGTTATGCGTGGGATTGGAACGAAAGCAAGTGGAAAGATAAGTTTGTTGGTATCGTCTTTGGCGAAACAGGAACTGTTATTGACGGAAAAGAAATTGTCTATACCGAAGCGAGATTCCCCGTTGATGTTGAAAGGGTAAGAAATGGTAGCGCGCCGGAAGCGAAATTTAAGGCAAAGAACGGCTACAAAGGAAATGGCGGTAGCGGTAGCGGTAGCGGAAACGCAGACAAGCCGGATGATGCGTTTATGAACTTTACTAATAATGGTGGCGACACGGCGTTGCCGTTCTAATCGAAAGCGTGATTGCTATGAGAAAGAATTATTGGACGATTAAACACGATATGTCGCACACAAGATTATATCGGATTTGGATTGGCATGAAATCAAGATGTTATAGGGAAAACTGTAATATATATAAGTATTATGGTGCGCGTGGAATAACTATGTGCGAAGAATGGTTTGATTTTGAAAATTTTAAAAATTGGTCATTAGCGAATGGTTATTCTAATGAACTTTCCATAGATAGAATTGACAACAACGGAAATTATACGCCGGATAATTGCAGATGGACGACACGCTCTATTCAGGGTATGTCGTCCAGGCATAAAAATACAAGCGGGTATATTGGCATTTGCAAACATTCGAGAGATGGCGCATGGTATGGAAGGGTTAAAATGGATGGTAAATGTTACTATACGGGTAGGTCAAAAAATATACACGAAGCGGCAAGAATGAGAAATCAATTTATTGAAGAACATAACTTGCCTAATGCGAAAAATATAATACATGAAACCACTTGACATAGAAGGGTGTTTAAAAACCATGAGCATTGTTGTTGATTCTCGCGAAAGACCTACCGGCGAACATTCGGAACAACGCTATAAATCATTCGGTTGTGATTACCGAAGGCAGACATTAGACTACGGGGACTATACATACAATTTTATTCTTCCAAACGGCAAAGAGTTGTTTGCACTTGATGAACGCATAAAAGGGCAAGTTGTTATTGAGCGCAAAATGAATTTAGACGAATTAGCAAATTGCTTTACGCATGATCGCAGACGATTTGAAGCTGAATTTGAACGGATAAAAGAGAATCAGGCAAAGGCTTATTTGCTTGTGGAAAATGCAAATTGGGAATTATTATTGAACGGGCAATATCGGTCACAATTTAACCCGAAATCGTTTAAAGCAAGTACAGTAGCCTACATGAGCAGATACAATGTCCCGATTATTTTCTGTAAAAGCGAAACATCCGGCAAACTAATTTATGAAATTCTTTACAGAGAATTGAAGGAAAAATTAACAAATGGGTTTTATGATTTTTGTTTGATTTAACTGTAACATAATAGTTGCGTTTCGGTTACTATTCATTTACAATTAAAATGTCGGTGCGATATTACGGGTATTGCACAGGCACAAAACCTATATCGTACTGACAAAAACACCTATCGTTTATCTTGCCCGTAACAAGATAGGCGGTAGGCTTTTTTATACCAGAGTAAAGGGGAAATAAAAAAGTGGCAAATTATCGAGTTATTCAAACAACATTTTGGTCTGATACAAAAATCTTTGAAAA
>JAEIGA010020210.1_pt1 | contig 10150 bp, 10 predicted proteins | sample 9270691 | NCBI WGS metagenome assembly JAEIGA01 (sample SAMN17057246, study PRJNA624740) | gut metagenome | biome: biome; isolation source: fecal sample | host: Bos grunniens | place: China: Xizang | collected 2019
TACACCAGGCAGCCACAGTGCGTTATAGCCCTGCATACGCTTAAAACGAATCAGGGTATCCTGCAAAGTAGCGTCCATAGCATGACCCATATGCAGCTGACCGGTCACGTTAGGAGGAGGCATAACAATAGTGAAAGGCTTGGCATCTCTGGGCCGATTGGGCTTAAAGTGGCCATTCTCCTCCCACATCTTATAGATTTCATTTTCTACCTGTTGGGGCTCATAAACCTTAGGTAATTCTCTGCTCATAAAAACACTCCTTAACAAAAAACGTCCCGAGCCAAAGGCTCAGGACGAAAAAATTTCCGTGGTACCACCTGAATTTCCGCAATGCGGACACTCAATAGCTGTAACGGGCATACCCGAACTCCCCTACTTAGATTCAGAAAGTTGGCTCCGGGGCGACAATCCGCTTTTTCCGTGTATGCTCGCACCAAACGCATACTCTCTGAAACAGGAACAGGAGCGGAAACTCCCCATCAATGCATTTTCATATTGTGATAAAAATATCACATTATTACCTTGATGTCAACGTTATTTTACGAAAAACACTACGCTTTTATGCCAAGATCATCCATTTTACTGCGGATTGCAAGCAAATCTTCGAAGGTTTCGGGTCTTTTGGACAGATCACGCAACAATGCAGACGGATGATAAATTGCTGTGTACCACATATCATCCCTATTTATCCATAGACCGTGTTCCTTGGTGATTCTATATTCCGGATAGATAATCTGTCTTGCAGCGATTCTACCGAGGCAGACGATGATCTTAGGCTGAATCAATTCTATTTGGCGGCGAAGATAACCGATACATGCCTGCTGTTCCTCATCTTGAGGATCACGGTTATGAGGCGGTCTACATTTAACGATATTGGCAATATAGACTTTGCTTCTGTCCAAATCAATGATGGACAACATATCGTCAAGAAGCTTTCCGGCAGGCCCAACAAAGGGTTCCCCCTGCAGGTCCTCCTGTTCACCGGGTCCCTCGCCAATGAGCATAACATCCGCATTTTGATTACCGACGCCAAATACAACAGACTTTCTTGTGCTGCTCAGCCCACAGTTTCTGCAATTCAAACACGTCTGCTTCAATTCCTGCCATCTGTCCATTATTTGCTCCTTCTGCGGTATCTGCTGTTTCTACGACGGTGTCTGTTCACTCTTGCAATTCGGAATGCCCGCAGAACAGATAACCCACCGATTACAATCAAAGCGAAAATAACCACAGCACCAACTACATACAAGACAACCAAAAGTCCGGAAAAAGCGCCTCTGTGCGTATCCGGTTGTGTGGAAAGAGCGCCTGCCTGCTTAACATTATTCATTGCATACAATTCTGTTTGCGCAATACATACGTTGCCGGACCAAATTTGAAGGGTTGAAACTCTCTGACCTTTCTGAATAGGCGCATTTAAAGGTACTTCATCCGCATAACGGTATACAAGGCTATTCTGCGTTATTTTTTCAGGAACAACGGCAAAAGCACCCTCTTGCGTTCCGACCATCAAATCAGAACTACCATCCATTACCGGCTTTTGCAAAAGCACTTGACCGGGATATAAAATCTGCGCAGTCTTGTAGCCGTTAAAACCGGAATCAAACAGTTTACTGCTCTCATAGTAGCCACCGTACACCTTGACGGAATAACCATCCTTTTCGAACTGGGAGTCAGACCCCATTACAACGCAGATTAGCTCCATATCACCTGACTTTGCAACAGAGGCTATACTTCTGCTTCTGTCGTTTGCCAATGCAGTACGGCTTCCCTTCACCCGTTCATCATAGTAGTTAATATCATCATCGTTACTCATTAAGTAGTTCTGCGTTGAGAGATTTCGTTCTGCGGATTTATTGGTTGCGGGTACAACATATTTTTTAGCCTCAAAAATCTCGCAAAATTGCTTATTTTGAATGGCATAGGAAAGAATTCTTGCCACATCTCTTGCGGTGGTATATTGGTCATCATCGTGCAAGCCGTGTACATTGGTAAAATTTGTATTGGTGCAGCCAAGATCGGCAGCATATTTGTTCATCTCAGCTACAAAGGCCTGTTGACTCCCCAAAACAAAGTCTGCAAGAACCACTGCAGCATCGTTACCGGAGCCAACCATCATACAGTAAAGTAGATCTTGAACAGTAAGCACCTCATCAATTTCCAGCTTTACCTTAACCGCATCCGGATCCAGTGTTGCAAGAACCTCCTCACGGACCGTTACAGCATCTGTCAAGTTACCCTTATCTATGGCAATCAGCGTTGTCAAAATCTTCAAAAGACTGGAAGGCGGCAGCTTATCATCAGCATGATAAGCATACATCAATGTATCGGAATGGGGATCGTAAAGAACGGCAGACTTCAAATTGCTGACAATCTGTTGATTACCCAATACCGGAATTTGTCCATCCAGCGTATGGCTGCCCATAGATACAGATGCATCTACTGTATCTGCAGCAAAAACAGGCATCGCGCAGAAAAGATACAATAGTACCAGTAGCAAAATGCTAATTTTTCTCATATTTCTCCCTCAATATCATATTGCCGGACTTGTCCGACAGCAAATAATCGTGTATAATGTTTTCATATTATATCAGCTTTTACACAAGTAGTCAATGCAGGAGGCCAGTCATATGAAGAAACCTCAGTGGATACTCATTGGTATTACCGGAGCGTTTATGTTAATCCTTTTCGGTGTGTTTATTGGAAGAAATATGACACGGAACTATATTCCTGTTAATAACATCGTTCAATCTCAAACAGAGTCAAACATCGGCAGCGACCAACAGAGCGACGGCAAAATGGATATAAACACTGCATCTTTGCAGCAGCTCACACTCCTTCCGGGTATTGGCGAAACCATTGCCCAACGTATTATTGACTATCGCGAAGAGCATGGCGATTTCAAAAATATCGATGAGTTAATGAATGTCAGCGGCATTGGAGAAAAGAAACTCCAGCAGCTAAAACCCTATATTAAAGTAGATTAATGGAGCAAACAATATGCGATTTATTTCTTGGAATGTAAACGGACTTCGTGCCTGTATTCAAAAAGGATTCATGGATTTCTTTGATAGTATGGATGCTGATTTTTTCTGCCTGCAGGAAACAAAGCTGCAGGAGGGGCAGATCCAACTGGATATTCCCGAATACCATCAGTACTGGAACTATGCACAGAAGAAAGGTTACTCCGGCACAGCAATATTTGCTAAAGCAGAGCCTATCTCTGTAAACTACGGAATCGGTGTTGAAGAGCTGGACACCGAGGGCCGTGTGATTACGTTAGAATATCCAAAATTTTATCTTGTCACTTGCTACACACCCAACGCCCAGAGAGAACTTGCCAGAATTGACCACCGTATACGCTGGGAAGAAGCCTTTGCAGACTATCTTGTTGCATTAGATCAAAAAAAGCCTGTGATTATTTGCGGTGATCTCAATGTTGCTCACCAGGAAATTGATCTTAAAAATCCTTCCTCCAACCGAGGAAATGCAGGTTTTTCCGATCAAGAAAGAGCGTGTTTTACTAATCTATTATCCCGCGGATTTACAGATACCTTCCGTTATCTTCACCCGGAACAAACCGGCGCCTACACCTGGTGGAGCTATATGTTCAAAGCGCGGCAGAATAATGCGGGTTGGAGAATTGATTATTTTCTTGTTTCCAGCCGCATTGCAGCTCAAATTACAGCAACACCGATTTATTCCGACATTCTTGGTTCCGACCACTGTCCTGTCGGTCTCGAGATTACTCTATAATTATTCTTGGCTGCCCGTTTGAGATTTGCAAACGGGCAGTTTCCAATTTATCAAGATATAAAAACGACTCTCCCGACACCACAGATATCCCGTTTTCCGTGCGCATCTCCGCTGTAAAACATAGAACTTCGCTCTGTAATTCCTTCACAGGGATTCTGGTCTTGAGAACAAAGTAATTTCCTTCCGGTACACACACGCCCAACATTCTTTCTTTGGCGCCATCACTGACCTTAATCCTATATATCTCATTGTTTGGAAATTTGCATTTGCATAAAAAATTATAATAAAGGCCCACTTTCTCAGCCTTTGCATAGCCTATCGGAATGTTATTATAAAGAACATCATACAAAACAGATCCCCCCTACGGCAACCATATGCCGCAGGGGGGTAATTCATTACCGAGGATCATTAAGGCCAAAGCTGACAGCAATTGCATCGTCAACCATAGCCATTTGATTCTCTCCTAAATGTCCCATATGCTCACGCAGGCGACGTTTATCGATGGTACGAATCTGTTCCAAAAGAATTACAGAATCCTTACTCAGGCCAACACTGCCACCGGCAATATTAATATGAGTTGGAAGTCTTGCCTTTCCCGTTTGACTTGTAATTGCTGCTGCAATGACTGTGGGAGAATGGCGGTTGCCGGTATCATTTTGCACAATCAATACCGGTCGGGTACCGCCTTGCTCACTGCCAATAACCGGTGATAAATCAGCATAAAAAATATCACCGCGTCTGACTATGCCATCCATGTGCTTCACACTCCGAAGAATCATTGCCAGCGCTACCGGATTTTCCATTATGTAACGCGGCTGATGATATTCTCCCACGTACATAGGAAAAATATACGGCATCACTGACAATTTATCTTATGCACATATCACTGTGAAAGCTACAAATAGGCAAAGTTTTCGACTGTAATGGACATCACACGACGGCCTTCCCAAAAAATTTCGCCGATAACAGGAACATCGTCTTTTACTGTTATAATCAGACGAAGGGCATCCTCTTTGTAAGAATCATCGATGGATATTCTATACACATCATTTTCTTGAGTACATCCGTTCATATAACCACTTCGAAGTGTCTTCATAAATACCCATGGAGCTGTTACAGGAGTGATCTGGCCATCTGCAATCGTTTGAAAAGCAAGCACTTTGTCATCAAAGGTCAGGCTTCCTCCTGCTGCAGAAATTTTCCCTGTAATTCCTGAAATGGTTTCCGGTTTTGTTACGGTAAATGATAGATTTCCTTCCCGGTCACAGGCACAAGTCATTGAGAACGTATATAATTGATCACCGTAATCAGCGGTAATGGTTGATGTAAAACTACAACCATTACTTTGCAGTATCTTTTCACGCAAGGATATTGCCCGATCCAAGGGGCCATCTGATTTTGCGCATCCACATAGTAAAAACACAACGCATAATACCGTTGCTATTTTACGCAGCATATAACTCCCGCCTTACTTCATAAGTCGTGGGAGAACCTCCAGCATATCAGACGGAATCATACCGTACTGTCCTATCTCTTCAGCACATAGATCTCCGGCAGCTCCGTGCAGCCATGCACCGCATGCTGCCGCTTCCAATGGTGAAATACCTTGGCCGATCAAAGAGGTAATGATACCGGCAAGCACATCACCGCTGCCACCAACCGCCATACCTGGGTTTCCGGTGGGATTAATATAGCACTCTTCGCCATCCGTTATAACAGTGTTGTGCCCTTTCAGAAGAACAATAGAATTACTTTGTTGTGCAAATGCTTTGACTGACTCTGTTCTATCGTCTGTTAAAACACCGCCAATGCGCTGAAATTCAACCTTATGAGGTGTCAATACAGTTATGCCTGTCCTACCACGCAATATATCTATATGCCCAGATAAAACATTTATTCCATCTGCATCCAACACCACAGGACCGGAATAGTATTTCAGCACTTTTTCAACTACAGCCAAGGTCTGTGCGCAGCAACCCATGCCACACCCAATTAACACTGCATCCATTTTGGGAAGCAATTCCGACAGCTTATCCAGCGCATCTACCGAAAGCATACCGTTCTCATCCGGAAGCGGAAATACAACCGGTTCGTTAAGCTTAACAGCTTCAATGGCATATATACTCTCAGGAACGCCTAAATACACCAGTCCTGCGCCAGACCGAAGGGCACCTATAGCCGCCAATGCTGCCGCACCGGTATATCCCCGACTACCACAAAGCAACAGAATCTTTCCATAATCACCTTTATGGGAATCAGGATTTCTATCTGGCAGAATATTCAGTACATCTGTGTGGGTTAATACCATATTAACACCTCTTTCTTTGAAATTATCCTATCATGTAGTGGTATTTTCGTCAAGAATTGGAAATTTGACTTGCTTTTTTTAATATAGTATGTTATCATTCCAAAAGATATTGAAAAGCAAAGATTGGGCTGTCAGATGTTGGCGACACGGCCATAGAGAGAGCGGGACGGTGGAAACCGCTTACGTGCAACAGAAGGCTTTCCCCCATGAGCTGCTACCTGAAACAACAGTAGGGTCCGCCGGGTGATTCCGTTACAAATCTAAGATGTATCAGCATCTAAAGAGCGCCGTTTGGCGAATTGCGGGTGGTACCGCGGAGGAAGTCCTTCGTCCCGATATGGGCGATGGGCTTATTTTTTATATCTATAACCGATTGGAAGGAGCAAATACAATGAAAGAACAGTTAGAACAACTGAAAATCAAAGCGCTTTCCGCTTTGCAGGAAGCAACAACCCCTCAGATGCTGGACCAGTTGCGTGTACAGTATCTGGGCAAGAAAGGCGAAGTAACCGCTGTGCTGAAGCAGATGGGTAGTCTGTCTGCCGAGGAGCGTCCTATTATGGGACAGCTGGCCAACAGTGTCCGGGCAGAAATCGAGGAAAAACTGGAAGCAAGAAAGGCAGAAATTGATGCTGCTGTTTTGGAACAGAAACTGGCTGATGAAGCACTGGACGTAACAATCCCCGGTGATTCTGTCAACATGGGTCACGAGCACCCCATGAATCAGGTTCTGCAGGAAATTAAGGATATTTTTGTTGGCCTGGGCTACCAGATTGTAGACGGTCCCGAAGTAGAACTTTCCTCCTACAACTTTACCCGTCTGAATATTGAAGAAGGTCATCCTTCCCGTGACCGCTCCGATACTTTCTATTTTACTGACGATGACTCGGTACTTCTGCGTACCCAGACCAGTCCTATGCAGATTCGTGTTATGGAGAACGCAAAGCCTCCTATCTGCATTTTGGCACCCGGTCGTGTTTATAGAAAAGACGAAGCTGATGCCACCCACTCCCCTATGTTCCACCAGATTGAAGGCCTTGTGGTTGATGAAAATATCACAATGGGTGACTTGAAGGGCGCACTGGTCAGCCTTATGAAGCGAATCTACGGACAGGATGCCGTAATGCGTTTCCGTCCCCACCACTTCCCCTTTACCGAGCCTAGCTGCGAGATGGATATGCAGTGCCATAAGTGCCATGGCACAGGCGAGGTAGACGGCCAGGTCTGCTCTACCTGTCACGGTGAGGGTTGGATCGAATTGCTTGGTGCCGGTATGGTGCATCCCGAAGTGCTTTCCAACTGCGGTATTGATCCTGAGAGGTATTCTGGTTTTGCATTCGGTATGGGTCTGGAGCGTATGGCAATGGGCAGACTACGTATTAACGACCTGCGTCTGATTTTCGATAACGATGTCAGATTTTTGAATCAATTCTAAGGAGGTAACGACAATGAAACTGAATAGAAAATGGCTCCATGAAGAATTTGTGGATTTGTCCAACGTCTCCGACAGAGAGTATGTAGAAAAACTGACCATCTTCGGTCAGAAAGTAGAAACTTACGAGCGTATGGACGCTGAAATCAAGAACGTTGTGGTTGGCAAGGTACTGTCTATTGTACGTCATGAAAACTCCGACCATATGTGGGTGTGCCAGGTAGATGTGGGCCAGGATGAGCCTGTACAGATTGTTACCGGCGCACAGAATGTCAAGCAGGGTGATTTGGTTCCCGCTGCTCTGCACAATTCCTACCTGCCCGGTGGTATTCATATCACTAAGGGCAAACTCCGTGGCGAAAAATCCAATGGTATGCTTTGCTCTTTTGCTGAATTGGGTCTTACCACCAATGATCTGCCCGGTGTATTTGAGGACGGTATTTGGATTCTCAATGATGAAGACTGCAAGCCCGGTGACGACATTAATCTGGTAATCGGGAACAACGATACTATCGTAGATTTTGAAATTACCAATAACCGTCCTGACTGCTACTCCATCATTGGTCTTGCCCGTGAATCTGCTGCTGTATTTGGCCTGCCTATGAAGCACCACGAGCCTGTGGTCAATGGCAGCAATGCCGGTTCCATCTATGACAAGCTGGATGTAGAAGTTCCCGCAACCGAGTTGTGTAACCGATACACCTCCCGTATGGTTACCAACGTTAAGATCGCTCCTTCCCCCAAGTGGCTTCGTCAGCGCCTGCGCGCTAACGGCGTACGTCCCATCAACAACATTGTGGATATTACCAACTATGTTATGCTGGAATACGGTCAGCCTATGCATGCATTTGACTATCGATATGTCAGCTCTGGCAAAATTGTTGTTCGTGAAGCTGAGGCCGGTGAAACCCTGACTACTCTGGATGGAAATGTCCGTAATCTGAAAGAAGGCATGCTTGTTATCGCTGATGACAACAAAGCTATCGGTCTTGCAGGTATTATGGGCGGTGAGAACTCCGAAATTGCAGACGACACCACCACTGTCGTTTTTGAATCTGCTAACTTCAACGGCACCTCTATCCGTCAGACTGCGCTTGCGCTTGGTATGCGTACAGATGCATCCGGCAAGTTCGAAAAAAATCTGGATCCGCTGATGACTGTTCCTGCCGTACAGAGAGCCTGTGAGCTTGTGGAACTGCTGGAGTGCGGCGATGTACTGGACGGCATCATCGACATTGTAAACTACGTTCCTGCGCCCAAGACCGTGCCTCTGGAGGTTGAGAAGATCAACAACCTGCTTGGCACAAAAATCTCCAAGGAAGAAATGGTGCGGTATTTGAACAACCTGGAAATTCAGGTGGAAGGCGATACCATTCTTGTTCCTTCCTGGCGGCCTGACCTAAACCTGATGGCTGATATAGCTGAGGAAGTAGGCCGTTCTTTCGGATATAATGAAATTCCCACTACCGAGTTCAAAAACTCTACGCAGGGTGGCTATACCCCCGCTATGGAACTGGAAACTAAGGGTGGACGTCTGTGCCGTGCACTGGGTTACAGCGAAATCATCACCTATTCCTTTGTTTCTCCTGCAATCTACGACCAGATCCGAATTCCTAAGGACAGCGTTATGCGGAATGCCCTGCGTATTCAGAATCCTCTGGGCGAGGACACCTCTATTATGCGTACCACCGCCCTGCCCTCTATGCTGGATATTCTGTCCCGCAACAATGCTTACCACAACAAAACTGCAAAGCTGTATGAACTGGCAAAAATCTACGTTCCCACCGAAGGTGAGATTCTTCCTGCTGAACCCAAGATTCTAGTTTTGGGCACTTATGGTGCAGGGGAGAACTTCTTCACAATTAAGGGCGAGTTGGAAGCCATCTTTACCGGTCTGCGTATGCCCAAGGCAAGCTATACTGCAGAAAAGAACAATCCCTCCTATCACCCCGGCAGATGCGCTAAGGTATCCGTTGGCGGCATTGAGGTCGGTTATATCGGACAGATTCACCCGCTGGTCGCAAAGAATTACGACATTGACAGTGAAGTATATTGCGCTGAAATCAACTTTACCGCTCTGTTGGATCTCCAGCTGCCGGAAGCTACCTACACACCGCTGCCCAAATACCCCTCTGTTACACGTGACCTTGCAGTTGTATGCGATGAAGCTATTACTGTTGCCCAAGTTGAGGAAGTAATTACTTCTGCCGCCGGTAAGTTGCTGCGAAATATTCGTCTGTTTGATATTTACCGCGGCACAGGTATTCCTGAAGGCAAAAAGAGTATGGCATTCTCTCTGGAACTGCGTGCTGATGACAGAACTCTGACAGACACAGACTCCGAACAGGTTGTTTCTAAGATTTTGGAGGCCTTGAAGACCACTATCGGTGCAATTCTCCGGTAAAAATTTCATTTTTTTGGTTCTTAGTACTTTACACCAATAAAAAAATAGTCTATAATATCTCTACATTTTGGAAGGAGGTCAGACACAATGGACAATAATCAAAGCACAATTAAGTTTAAGGTTCCCGGTGAGGAAAAGGAAAATATGCAGACAATACTCCGGAGTGTCTTTGATGCTCTGAACGAAAAGGGATACAATCCGATCAATCAGATTGTTGGCTACCTGCTGACTGAAGACCCCACCTATATCA
>JAEIGA010020211.1_pt1 | contig 10150 bp, 25 predicted proteins | sample 9270691 | NCBI WGS metagenome assembly JAEIGA01 (sample SAMN17057246, study PRJNA624740) | gut metagenome | biome: biome; isolation source: fecal sample | host: Bos grunniens | place: China: Xizang | collected 2019
CTATATTGGGAATAGCTGTTTCCGCAATATTAGGTTTATTTTTCTAAAGCGAGTTTAATACTCGCTTTTTGATTTATATAAAAAATTATAGTATAATATTTATATAAGGAAAAAGATATGAAAGAGTTGATAAAAATGAAACTTTGGATAGATGATCTAAGACCTGCACCTGCTGGATATGTGTGGTGTAAGAGCGTTTTTATGGCAAGGGCTTTTATTATTACTACAAAAGAAGAAATTGAACTCATCGACATTGATCACGATGCTGGTGACTATGCTTGTTTCGGCGGTGACTACATCAAGCTCCTCGACTGGCTTGAAGAAACTGGTCGTAATTATCCTATTCATATTCACTCAATGAACCCAGTAGGTGTTGCAAATATGAGACGAATTATTCGTAGGAATGGGTGGAAAGAAGTATGAAATGTCCATATTGTAAAGGTAAAAATCTCTATCTCAAACGCACATGGCCCACTGAACAATACGGTTGCCGAGATTGTGAGGCAAAAGTAAAATATCTTCGTAAGTGTGGACTTAATGATAAACAAATTGAAAGGGTAATAAAGGGTAGATAAATGAGTAGTTGGGGTATAGTTGGGATAATAATTATTGTCGCATTAGTGTTATGTGCGGCATATGCTTCTAGCCCAAGATAAAGGGGGATTTATACTAATGGACATAGGTTCAAATATATTTGGAACCTTACTGTTATTACTAATAACAGTAGGTTGTAGAAGTTGTGTTGTTATAGAAGCTAAACCAAAGTGCTATCCCAAATGGCTATGTTGGTTTGGTAATATTTTAAGTATTGCAGCATTAATCTGCTCTATTGTTATTTGGTTTATCTAAGGAGGATTTATAATAATGAGCAAAGAATATATCGAACGCGAAGCCGTGATTGCCAAATGCAATAAGCTATTAGATAATGCTAATAGCTGTCCCGACCAAAGCGTTCTTAATGGCATCCAATTAGTTAGGGATTTAATTCTTATAAATAAAGAAACAAGGGTTCAAACCGCAGATGTAGAACCCGTACGACACGGAAGATGGTATGACGAAGATAGCGTTGATGCACACGGCTCTCCTATTTATAGATGTTCAGTATGTAATAAAACAGTAGTAGATAATTATATTTCGTGTCATAAATTCTGCTTACATTGCGGAGCCCATATGGACGGAGGCAATACAGATGAATAAAGAATATATTGAGCGTGAAAGTTTAATTGAAGACTGTGATGCAACTATCTCTAATATTCAATTTACTTCACCCTATCAAGATGACATTGATACAATGGTAAGTGGTATGGAACGAATTAGAGATATGATTGATGAAGCGCCTGTTGCAGATGTAGCACCAGTAGTACACGGAGAATGGATACCGATTGTTAGTTATTTTTGGGGTAAACCCGATGGACGATATTATTGCTCTGAATGTCGACAAGTAGTAAATGGACACGACAATTTTTGTTCCAACTGCGGTGCTAAAATGGACGGAGGTAATGAATAATGGAAGCGTTTATAGAAGTTTCACATATACTTGGTATTATTGGTTCTCTTCTTATACTTAGTTGGAGGTAAGAAAAATGGATAAACAACAATTTTATGAAACCTATTGTATGTGCTGCGGCACTCAACAATGTGGTGGTATAGATGATGAAGTATATAGTTCAGGCTGTTTATATCGTTGGAATTTAGACGGTGCTGATGCTGCTACTGAAATAATTCGACTTAATGATAAAATTATGGAACTCGCGGGTGTAATAATGAAACTGCGGGCACAAGGTGTATGGAAGGTAATAGACAACAATGAATATGGTTTTGAACTACAGTGTTCAAGATGTCAGCATAAAGCTTTTTTCTCTAATCCTTCAGTTGCCAAATTTTGTTCCAATTGTGGAGCCGATATGAGAGGAGTTAATAAATAATGTCTAATCAAAAACAAATAGTAAATATTTTAAATCGCACAACTTTACAACGAGAGGGTGCAGCGTTTGTAGAACGTATTGCCAATTACTTAGACACACAGCATCTTAAAGTTGAAAAGTATGGTTCTTGGATAAGACAAGACGATGAAAATGACCATTTATATTACACGTGTTCAGAGTGTAATTATGAATTATGGGGTAGAAAATCTAATTATTGTCCTCATTGTGGTACTAATATGAATGGGGGTAATGCAAATGCCTAAGGTTAAACCTCGTAAAATAACTACTGCGTTTTGTACGTATTGTCGCAAGCACGTTAATTTCCACTTAGATTGGGAAGGCTGTGTTTGGCCAACTAATAAGGGAATAATTTCTTATAAAGAGTTATATGCTTATTGCCCACACTGTTATCGTCCAATATATGTACACGCAGTAAATGATGTAAATGTTTGCCGCAGAGAAAAAGCATATGCGGAAAAGGTACCAGAGCCAGTGCAAATACCAATAGCAGCTGGTGAATTGGCTCAAAGAATAGAAGAACAATTAAAAATGAAACCGTCAGAAGAAACTGAACGAGGTAAAGAAATATTAAAAGAAATGTTTGAAGGGAAAGAACGATAATGCCAAAGTGTCCATTTAGGAAAAAAGAAACTATTAAACTTGATTATAATGTGAGTGATTATGCAAGTGCACGAGGCAAGCCAGACAAAATTATAAAAACTGAAGAGTTCGGTGAATGCGATTATAGCTGTATGGCCTTTGATGACGGACTATGTTTAATGATGAAAGGAAGTAATTAAAGTGAAAAGACTATTATGTGTATTGTTAGTATTAGTTATGTGTTTAACTCTTTTGGGCTCTATGACAGGCTGCCAAGGTGCGGCACGAGACCTTGGTGGTGAGGTAACGATTGAATTACCGCCTAATGAGAAGCTAGAGGTAATTACTTGGAAAGAAGACTCACTCTGGTATCTTACCAGACCAATGCGTGAGGACGAAGAAGCTGAGACTCATGTATATAAGCAGTCATCTGAGTGGGGAGTTTTTGAAGGTACTGTTACGATTGTAGAATCAAAAACTGACTAAGAGTGCGGCCGCCCGTTAATACGGACGGCCTATCAAGCTTACATATCACTATTGATTTTTTATAAAAAATATGTTATTATATATATGTAAGATAAAGAAAGAAAGGTATTGATAAATATGTTTGCTGTAGGTTACTTATGCGGTTATAATATTGGCAGAATTAGAAATAGTTCTTATGTTGGAGGGCCAGAAATTAAAGATGTTTCTGACAAAGCAAATGTTGTATTCAAATGGGTAAAAAACAACCCTTATCACACTTGCCAAGAAATAGCTACCAAATGTAAAATGACAGTACCTCAAACAAATGGTATTTTAATAGCCCTTATGAGAAGAGGAAAAATATATAGAACTCAAGAATACAAATATTATATTTAAGAAAGGTATTGATAAATATGAAATTTATACACGCTGTTATTTATACACAAGACGAAATGAAATATGGAGATTATGATACTGGTAGTTGGGATGACTTAAACAATGGTGACTATATAGTTCATTGTTTGTATTGTGTTGATACGGAAGATATTATCATTCTTGAAGATAATTGCCACGCCTCAGTGGAAAATATGATAGATAGTTTTATTGATGGCGTTAATTATATGTGCGATTGTGCAGTTGTTACAAAAGCACTTGTTGTTGTAGATAATGGTTTATCATATAATAAAGAAGCAGTAGGTTTATGTTTAGTTGAAGGAAATTATGTGGAGGTAAAAGACTAATGAAAATTGAATTATCACAATATGAAGTTAGTAAAATTATTGCTGATCATTTTATGAATAGTCCACAATTTCCCAACACAGATGAATTACGAGTTAAGTTTACAGTTGATCGTAATTGGCTTGGTAGAGATACTTTAAGTTGTACAATAGAAGAGGTGTAATAATATGGCAGTAGGAATGAAATGGTATATATTTAGTTTAGATAATCATCCTCTATGTTGGGCTGAAGGCGATGAATGTCCTTGTTGTGAATTTGATACAGAGGAAGATGCTTTACAATTCCGTGCCGCTTGTTATAATATTCCTGCTATAGAAGATCTTGGACCTATGGAAATAAGAAAATGTATCTTCTTCTATGACGGTGGTAAGCGTAATATGTCTGGTTTAAGACCAGTAGCAAATGGCGATGATGTAGAATTGGAGGCGTGGAGATAATGAAAGAATATGAAATAGTAATATATAGTGACGGTGTTAAGAAAGTGCGAACTATTGAAGCCCCATCTCGTGAAGATGCACAACGCCTCGCTTGGGAAATGTTTGATGCAGATGATATATATGTGGCGGAGGTGTTTAACTAATGGCAGTAGCACCAAGTTTTCAAAAATATCCTACTTATGGCGACCCTTATGAGAAAAATGGTCGTATGTATATTCGCATAGTATATCCAGACGGACATCACAGAGAAGTGCGTTGGTATGATGAAGAGCCTGCGGCCGGCCCGTCTAAGGTATCCTTAGGCAAGAAGATACGCTCTACTAAGGAGGTTCTTGGCTTCTCAGAGGGATATATCACTATTTTCAAGGGTGACACATATCCTTTGTTAGATTGGTTCCGCATGTCTACAGCCAGATACCACAATTTCTGGGGCTGGTATTTTGTTTCCGACGAGGAATTACCAGAAATACCTGCGGGTGTAACACCAGTACAACTAAAATGGGAAGACATTGCTATTGTAGATGAGGATACTCTTAAATCTGAAACCTTAATTAAAGAGGCTGTTGAAGCCTTAATCTATGAAGAAAGCCCTTCCAAGTGGCAAGGTGAGGTCGGTGAACGCATTGACCGCACATTAACCGTAGTTAAAGTAACTCCTCTTGAAGAGGGGTTTTACGGACCCAGCACATTCTACTTATTCAGAGATGAATATGAGAATGAATATTGTTGGACCACAGGTAGCAAGTCTCTTGACCTTAATACAACTTATGAGGTAAGAGGTACTATTAAAGCATTACAAAAATACAAAGGAAAGGAACAAACAGTATTGACACGCTGTAGGGTAAATTAAAATGGGTGTATTTGTTATATCATTTTTAATATTGGTCTTTGGAATTATTTCTTTAATTATTTATAAGCGAAAATATAGTAGGTATATTAGCAAAGGAACAAATTGGTTTTGTACTGGACTATTATGCACCATAATTGGTGGTGTAGTGATAGTTGTTTGCGGTATTATATGCTTATGTATAAATGCCGATATAAATGCTGATTTAGAATATCAGAATATGCTCTTGGAACGAAAATCTATTGAATATCGTTTAGAACGGGCAGAATCTGAAGACAGTTTTATGACCAATGGCGGTGTTTATTATGATGCAGTTCAATTTAATAATGATTTACGAGCATATAAAACTTATGCCCATAATTTTTGGGTAGGCTGGTTTTGGATAGATAAACCTGCGGAGTTAGAATACATTGAATTAAATCTCGAGGGCTCTTAACGAGCCTTCTGTATACATATTGATTTTTTATAAAAAATATATTATAATATATATGTAAGATAAATAAGAAAAGGAATTGATAAATATGAAATACAAAGTGGCTCCTGTAGTAGATGCTTCTGAATTATTAGAGGCAGTGCAAAAAGAAACAAATCTTTTTGATGATGTTGATTACTTAGCCAGTCTTTTATGGGAAGGCGATTATATGAATGACTGTTTCAAGAAATTTTGGCTTGATGAATCAGAGGGTGATGACCTATTCACACAGCAAGAAAACTTTTTGGTTCAGTTTCTCAAAGCAATTGTTCCAGAAAATTGTGACTATGTTTTAGTCGATGTAAGTTGGTAAGGAGGATTTTGTATGATATATCAAATCAGAGTACACGGACAGCCCACTATCTTCTATGAAGACGAAATCTCTGTGAAAGCAGATAGTCCAGAAGAGGCTGCGGAAATGGCTAAAGAGGCTTTTAGAGAAATCTTAGATGAGCGTTTTGGTTGGGCAGATATTGATACTATATTCACGGAGGAATTAAAATGTCAGTAGATTATAACTCGGCTTTAATTTATGGTTGGGATTGTTCAAGAATACAGGAAGACTGGCCGCATGAATCCACTGAACGAATGGAAGAACTTGGCTTCGATGTAATCAGAGACGGCTATTCTGAAGAATTCCTTTATATTGGTAAGTGTATTTCTAAAACCTCTTGCGGTGAAGAAGCAAGGGTTGACTGTTTGAAATACTGGGAACAAACTGAAATAGATGTGGAACATATGTTACGAGAAGTTCCAGAAGAATTAAAGAGAAACTTACCCTTATTCCCATCTATTTATCATCTGTGTTATGCGACTTAAGGAGGAATAACAATGAAAGTAAAAGCAGTAATAGAATTAACTCAAGAAGAGATGAATGAAGTAAAGGATACTATTCAAAAGTATAATATGGGTTTAACTCCAGAAGAATTGATTATGGAGCGAGTAGAAACTGATTTCTGGGATTATTTAGATTTTGCTAATTCAACAATAGAGGTGGTTGACTAATATGTTAATTGATCCAAGTGGTAATCCTTCATTAGCCTTTACTTTGTTCGCCGCCGAGTGCGAGGGTGATATTCCAACATATCAAGGTAAACGAAATAAGTTAATCAAAGATTTGCGGGCGCGTGCCCAATGGGTACCAGTAACTGAGAGTGACGTATGCCGAGAGGCTGTCGCCGCAGGTCTTGGAATATTAACAGACGAAGAGATAAACGATATTTTGAATGAGGTGAGTGTATATTAAATGCATAGTGTAAGATTAGGAGACTTGCTCAATGAATTTGCGAAAATGGTAAATAATGGCGAGTTCAAGAAAATGCCATATCACGACTGGCGTCTGCTTAAGAAACACGAAGATGAATATGTACGTGTTGAACGTGATGGCTGGGGCGCTTTAAATATTATAAATGTTAATAACAATGAAATGCTCACAGAGTGTTGGGCTTATAATGACGAATCATTCGGCACTTATCTTGAGAGTGTTTATATTTACGAGTTTAATGCTGTTTGTTACTCTGCTATTGCCTCTTCGGGTGCTCACTATGGAATAGCAACAATCAAACAAGATAAAGTAGTTCCTACTGTTGAAATTAACGAAACTATAAACGGCAAAAACGTGCTTAGCACAATAAACGAAAAAGTAAATGAAGCCATTGGCTTGTCTATAAATGGAAAGGAAAATGATAGTATGAATTTATTTAAGAATTTTGATTTTGGCTCTTGCGAAAATGACAATGTAAAAATGAGTGTATATGGTATTGCCGTGAAAAATGCAAACGGCACTTGGGTGTCTTATGATGCCAAGTCTGAAAATGTTATGGACGTTGATATCCTTAACTTCGACGCGAAGTATCTCTACAAGATGCCTGTTGCAATTAAAGATGTTAAGGTTGGCGACGTTGTTATCCACAACCGCAAACCTATGTTTGTAACCGTAGTAGAGGGTGGTAAGCTCGGTGCTATTGACCCTGCTGCAGGTGAGGAAAAGGTTATCCTTTTAACTAAGTCTATGTTTGGTTTTGACTTTGTAACCAAGGTTGTAAACCTTTTCGGTGACCTTTCTGCAACCGCAAGTGCGGACGCACCTTTCGGCAATATGCTTCCTTTGATGTTGCTTGCGGACGGCGGCAAATCGAACGATATGTTACCTTTAATGTTCGCTATGAACGGCGGCAATTTTGATATGAGTAATCCTATGATGCTCTATTTCTTAGCAAATAATGGCGGAAATAAGGATGCACTTCCCTTAATGTTCTTAATGAACAACACTCCTAAGTGTAACTGCAATAATCATTGGTCTCCCGCAGACGGCGCTAATGGAAACTAATAACAAGAGTAGCCTCCTCTAAGAGGCTACTTGATTTTACATAAAAATTTTGTTATAATTATTATAGAAAATAAGAAAAGGTGATAATAGTTATGGTTTTTGATTTGCTAACTGATAGTGATAAAAATAAGATAGAAACTTATCGTAATGCTTATGCTTCCGTCTGGGATAAAGAAAATCGTAAGGCTTCTATTGAACATTTGTTAAGACATTGGAATGAAGCAAAGTCTGAATATCTTGAATCAATGTTTGGCGATCAGCTTATTATCACCAAACCTATTAAGTTTAATGAAGATAAACATGACTTATGGGATAAGATGTCTGATTTAGTGAATAACGACCGAAGAGTGCATAACTTTTATAATGAAATTGTAGGAGTTTATCGCCAAAATTGGACAAACTTACCTTATAGTAGTCCCGAATATCAACAATATTGCTTTGTTATTGCTTTATTTAGTAATATTACTTTAACTGATAATAAAGTTCAAGACGCTCGTTTTGATTATAATAGACATACCTTTGATTTACGCATTGGTGACGAAATACTTAAAGTACAAAGAGGTTCTAAGCCTATGCGAATTATCTCTAAAATTGCTAATGCTTATAAAATAGGTATTGAACCAGATGAAGATGGTATAAGTGATTTTGAATATTTTCGTTTAAAGCACTCTCTTGCTCTTAATCAAAAGGTATTGACAGGTGACCTTTGTTTATCTATTCACCCTCTTGACTATATGACAATGAGTGATAATGATGAAGGCTGGGACAGCTGTATGTCTTGGGAAAATGACGGCGAGTATAAACAAGGTACCGTTGAAATGATGAACTCTCCTTGTGTAATCGTGGGCTATCTTGCCTCTGAACATAACACTATTGGCTGGTGGGGTTCTAACGGTGAGAGATGGAATAGTAAGAAATGGCGTAGTCTATTTATTGTTGATAAAGATTTTATCATCAATGTGCGCTCTTACCCTTATGATAATAATAACCTCGTAAAAGAAGTAATTAAGGAAATTGCTAAACTTGCGGGTTGGGGTGAGGTAGAACCACAAAAATATATGTACCTTGAGGACTATGCAAATCATCGCAATAAAAGAGTGCCTGTTATTATTAACGATAGAGAAATTGCGATAGATTTTTGCACACAAGCAATGTATAATGACTTTGGCTATAATCACTATATTGCTCTAAATCCAAATAAAACAAATTCTATTATTAACTATGATTACAACTACTCTGGTCATTCAATGTGTATGTGGTGTGGCGGCACTCAAGATGAGGTAAACATAGGTGCTCGCGAAGGAGAAAGATATTTGGTTTGTGCCGAATGCGAAGACAGTTTTGAGTGTTCTTGGTGCTGTGAACGAGTTAGCGCAGACGATATTTATACAACCGCCGATGGTAACCGTATTTGTCAATATTGTTGGGAAGAGCATACTGATAAAGATATTATTAGTGATGAAACTTATATGGTAGATAATATGCACGAGATTTATCTCGCTCGTACTAATAATGAGGATGAAGTAGACAGAGACCATTTAAATGATTGCGAAATGAAGAATTTTTATATGGCGAATGTAGGTAGCGAAGATTGGTATAAAATATGTAAAATCGACAAACCTCGCCATAAAATTGTTTACTCGTCAGAATATTATAATGATGAACGATATTATGTATTACCTTGCGACCTTACGGAAGAGGGTATCCGAGAATTTGATCTTTGGGACGAGGATGACCTCAAAGACTATATGGGTGAAAACGAAGATAATTGATTTTTTTAAAAAAATATTATATAATATATATGTAAGATAAAGAAAGAAATAAATTTCAAATTGAAAGGGAAATGAAAAATGGAAAAGAAAATTACTAAACGCGACAACTTTAATGCTATCATCGAGGTTCTTACTGATGCAGGCCGTGAAGACCTTGCAAATGTAATCAAGCACGAAATCGAATTGCTTGACAATAAGGCTGCTAAGGCTAAGGCAACCGCTGCTAAGAAGAAAACCGAAGGCGATGCACTCTCTGATGCAGTAGCAGCAGTACTCACCGATGAATTCTGCACTATCGCAGACATCACTGAAAAAGTAGTATTTGATGGCGAAGTATCAACTGCAAAAGTTCAGTATCGTCTTAACGACCTCGTTAAGAGAGGCGTAGCAGTTAAGGAACAGGTTACTGTAGGCGAAGGCGAGTCTAAGCGTAAGCTTATGGCATATGCTCTTGCCGACTAATTGAAATAATGAATAAAATAAGACGAGGGAAACCTCGTCTTATTTGCATTTACATAAAAATTTTGGTATAATAATTGTATAAGGAGTGATAATATGAAATTTA
>JAEIGA010020212.1_pt1 | contig 10150 bp, 7 predicted proteins | sample 9270691 | NCBI WGS metagenome assembly JAEIGA01 (sample SAMN17057246, study PRJNA624740) | gut metagenome | biome: biome; isolation source: fecal sample | host: Bos grunniens | place: China: Xizang | collected 2019
GGAATCGGTGCAATAATAGCTCTCGTGCTGACTTTCTTCAAGGTCCCTGCTCTTCCTTTCGCACTCGGCATGTTCATCCCTATCGACCTCAATATGCCTATGCTGATAGGTGGAGCCATCTCATGGTATGTCGGCAGCCGCAGCAAGGATAAGGAACTCAACGCCGAGCGCGTCGAGAAGGGCACACTCATTGCTTCCGGATTCATCGCCGGCGGTGCCCTCATGGGAGTTGTCAGCGCAATCCTCAGATTTGCGAATGTTGACGCATACATGGCACCTTCTGCATGGACAGAGCCTATCGCAATCATTCCTTATGCAGCGATCATCATCTACATGGGCTACGCAGCATTGAAGACATCAAAGAAGTAAGAGATGAACGGAATTATAAGCGCACTGATATTGACCCTGATTGCCGGTTCAGCGACCGGCATCGGCGGTGCGCTTGTGCTTTTCAAGAAGAAACTCAGCAGCAAGTTCCTGGCGGGATCCCTCGGACTCAGCGCCGGTGTGATGATATTCATATCCATGGCGGAGATGCTTCCGGAATCGCAGGAACTCATCCGAGGCACGGACCTGACACACGGAGAAGCCTTGGTGATCGTCGCATTCTTCGTGGGAATGGGCCTCATCACCCTCATCGACTTCCTGGTGCCGGAATATGAGAACCCTCATGAAGCATCGGAACTCTCCCTCGAGCAGGGCGGAAACGAAAAGGCACTGCACAGGCTGGGAATCATGTCGGCACTGGCCATCGCCATCCACAACTTCCCGGAAGGAATAGCGACATTCATCGGAGCGCTGAACGACCCGGAAATGGGCGCGGGCATCACATTCGCCATCGCAATCCACAACATCCCTGAAGGCATCGCAGTCGCCATACCTATATATTACGCGACAAAGAGCAAAGGCAAGGCCCTTCTCTATGCGACCCTCTCGGGATTCAGCGAAGTGCTCGGAGCCATCCTCTGCCTCGCAGTCACATCCATCTTCGGACTTGAACTCACAGGCGGCGGACCGACATTCCCTCTCGTACTCGGCGCAGTAGCCGGCATCATGATCTACATCTCCCTTGACGAGCTCCTTCCGACAGCGGAGAAGTACGGAAAGCACCACATAGCCATAGCCGGTGTAGTAGGCGGCATGGCAATAATGGCCATCAGCCTCCTATTGCTATAACGGATTTTTAAACGTGGATCCACTGACTACAAGTTCTCAAAATGAATCCTAAGTGGATCTTTTAAAAAGTTTTTTCAACAGTGTGATTATTGCGCCTATTGTATGGAAGTGACATGCCACCCCCGGCTAGGGGGTGCCCCCGCAGGGGGCGGGGGTCACGGAATACAATAGGTGCAATAATCCGGCAAACAAAAAAATATTATGGAAAAGATACTAGACAGATTTTTAAGATACGTGGCAGTGGACACCCAGTCCGACCCTGAATCAGAAACCCAGCCCAGTGCCGCCAAAGAACTGAACCTCCTCAAGATGCTCCGCGACGAGCTCGTAGCAATGGGAGTTGAAGCAACCCTCGACGAATACGGCTACGTAATGGCAAGCATCCCTTCAAACTGCGGCAAGGACGTACCTGCAGTAGGATTCATAGCCCATGCAGACACAGCACCGGACGCACCTGGAGCAGACGTGAAGCCACAGATCATCGAAAACTACGACGGCTCAGACATCCCTCTCAAGGGCGTACCAGGCCTCAGCCTCAAGCCAAGCGAATTCCCTGAACTCGAACTCTACAAGGGCCAGACCCTCATCACGACAGACGGAACAACCCTCCTCGGAGCAGATGACAAGGCCGGAATCGCTGAAATCATGACTGCAGTCCAGTACATCGTAGAGAACCCTGACTTCAAGCACGGAGACATCAAGATCGGCTTCACACCGGACGAAGAAATCGGACGCGGAGTAGTGAAGTTCGACGTGGCCAGGTTCGGAGCAAAATACGCCTATACACTTGACGGAGGTCAGGTCGGCGAACTCGAATATGAGAACTTCAACGCAGCCGGAGCAACAATCCGCATCCAGGGCCGCAACGTACATCCAGGCACAGCAAAGGGCAAGATGAAGAACGCCATCCTCATCGGAATGGAACTCAACGCCCTTCTTCCTGTCGAGCAGAGACCTGAGTACACAGAGGGATACGAAGGCTTCTTCCACCTCATCAGCTTCAAGGGCGAGGTGGAGACCGCAACATTCTCATACATCATCCGCGACCACGACATGGGCCTCTACGAGCAGAAGAAGGCATACATGGAAAAATGCGTGGACTTCATCAACGCCAAGTACGGCGAAGGCACGGCAACCCTCGACATGAAGCACCAGTACTACAACATGCGCAAGGAAGTCGAGCCACACTACCACATCGTGGAGAAGGCGATGAAGGCTATGGAAATGGAAGGCATCGTGCCAAAGGTTCAGCCGATCCGTGGTGGTACTGACGGAGCGAACCTCTCGTTCATGGGACTCCCATGCCCGAACATCTTCGCTGGTGGACACAACTTCCACGGAAAGATGGAATATGTTCCGCTCGAGAGCATGGAAAAGGCTTCAAAGGTCATCCTCAACATCATCAGCCTTTACGCAGAATAGCAATGAAACGAAGTACATTCCTGTTTCTGGCAATATTGTCAGCATTGTTCCTGTCTTGCACCGCGCATAGACAGGAACAGTTGCAGACAAATCTCAGGAACGGGCATGAACTTTTTGAAAGAAAGCTGTACAGCGAAGCGATGGAGGTCTATTCCGAAGCAGAGGAGATGGCCCTGAAGAGCGGAGACATGTACAGCCTGGGCGTGACATATCAGAAGATCGCCCACATCTACAACGCCATAGGAAGTCACAACGAAGAGATTTCCTATCTGGACAAGGCCATCCGCGCATTCGAGGATGCCGGGAAGCCTTACAATTCACTGCATGTATATTTCGAAAGCGGAGCGGCAAGGTACAACCTTCAGGACTATGCGTCTGCTGAAAAGATCTTCCGCACCGCAATGTACCAGGCTCATCAGGCTGCAGACACCCTTCTGGAGGCCGCTTGCCTTGAAGCCTATGCCGCCCTTTGCCTGGAAAGGTCGGAGCAGGACCCTGCACTCGCCATCAGTATGCTGGCACGCAAGGCCAATGAGCTCAAATGTCCCCTCACCAGCAAGGACAGAGGCATGCTGGCATACGCATATGCCCTGACAGGAGATGATGTCCTGGCGTCCGAATGGGCAGAAAAGGCGGTCAAGTCAGCAGGGACAGACACGGAAAAGGCCGAAGCCAGATTCAGGGAATATCAGACCGCCCATCGTGCCGGAAACACGGAAAAGGCATTGGAAGCACTGGAACAGGTCATGGAATACAACAATTCCATAAGTGCGGCATCCCTTAAGAAGACCGTCGCCTCGACAAGGCAGGACTACGAAGAACAGCAAAGGCTGAACGCCATGTATCGTCTGAGGACCATGAGACTGGTCACAGCATTCATCATCCTTTTTGCAATGGCGATATCCTTTGCCCTCATCGGCTACATCAGATACAGAAGGATAGAGGCAGAGAAGGCTTTGGCGGAAGAAAAGGCAGAAACCGAAAAGTACATGACGATTGCGGAGGAACTGCAGGCAAGGCTCCGCACGGCATCCAAACGTCTTCCTTCCGAAAAGCACATGTCCATTGCACGCTTCGACCTGCTTGAAAGGCTTTGCGAACAGTACTATGTATATGAAGGTACGGAAAACCTGCAGGGCAAGATCCTCAAGGAAGTGAAGTCCGTTATCGACGGACTGCGCAAGGATTCCAAGACCATCAAAGGACTTGAGGTCATGCTTGACCGCAACTGCGCAAATCTCGTAGCGAGGCTGCGCGAACAGATGCCGAAACTCAAGGAGGAAGATGTACGTCTGTTCATATTCGCCGCCAGCGGATTCTCAAGCACCACCATTTCTACCATTCTCGAGAAGGAGAAAGGCATCATCTACAACAGGATCTGGAGGCTGAAAGGCAAGATTTCCGCGTCAGATGCCCCTGATAAGGACGATTTTCTCCAATCTCTAAACAGCTGATTATCAGACACTTGCAAAAACGGAGAGATTTTGCAGATTCACCAACTCATATTCAACTGATAATCAATACATTACATCATCGCTAAGAGAGATTTTACACGCCTGAATATTTGGTTTCGGGGGTTATACGGCTGTAACTTTGCACCAACAGAACCAACGAAGTCAAACACGTTAAAATCTATCGTCATGAAAACAAAGAAAACAGAAAAGGCAAGTCTTGAGAACAAAAGACTCCTCTTCATCGAAATCGGATGCATCGTAGCACTTGCAGTTGTCTATTTCGGATTTGAGTACAAAACAGCACGGACACAGACAGTCATGCTGGAAGATACAGCTGAAGCGTTCATCATCGAAGACAATGTCCCTATCACCCAGGAGATGCCGCCACCTCCTCCAAAGATGCCGGTCATCGCACTTTCTGATGTAATCGATATCGTCGACGATGAGATCATAATCGAGGACGACCTTTTCCTCGAGGAGGAAGACTTCAGCCTCGCGGTGGAGATCAGGGAATATGTGGAAATCATAGAAGAGGAAATCGAGGAAGAGCCCATCCCATTCGCATTGGTAGAGGAAAAGCCTAAATTCAACGGCAAGGATGCCAACGAATTCAGCAAATGGGTGAACCAGAGGCTCGTCTATCCTGAGATTGCCAAGGAGAACGGAGTCCAGGGTAGGATCACAATGATGTTCACAGTCAAGACTGACGGTACTGTAGCTGACGTAAGGGTAGCCCGTGGCGTCGACCCTGCATTGGACAGAGAGGCTATAAGGGTAATCAGCAGTTCACCAAAGTGGACTCCAGGAAAGCAGAGAGACAGGGCAGTACCTGTAACCTATACATTCCCTGTGATCTTCAGATTAAGATAAGATCATTAAGACTTACGAGAGGCTCGGGCAAGTTCCCGGGCCTTTTTCCTTTCGAAACGCAGACGGTATTTCTCAAGGGTCTCGGCATCCTTCTTTTCCTGATGCAGGGCATCCAGAAGGGCCTTACGCTTGTTCTCACGTTCCTTCTCCTGACGCGCAGCTTCCTTTTTAGCGGCCTTTTCCGCATCACGCCTGTCGAGTTCTGCCCAACGCGCCTCGCGCTTTTCCTGCTTCTTTTTTCTGGCTGCCTCACGTGCCGCCTTCTTCTCTGCCTTTGCAGCCGCCTTGATTTCCTTCGCTGAAGGAGCTGCCGCTATCGAATCCGCAACAGCTGAGGTATCCGAAACCGAGAGGCTGTCGGAAGCAACCGAAGGAGTCTTGACGTCAAGACTGTCGGAAAGAACTGGAGATTCAATGGATGCAAGGCTGTCTGCAACTGCAAGACTGTCCAGACGAGCCCTTTCCTTCGCACGAGCCTCGGCTATCTGACGGTCACGCTCACGGACGGCCCTGAGGGAGTCACGCACCTCGATCTGGCGATAGACATCGCTCATGTAGCCAGGGAAATAGATGTCAGTCTGCTTGAACGTCGCCTTCGGACGGGCAGAATATCCGCGTCTCTCGCTTGGGCGGAGAGAAAGAGGAGTCACGGCATTTCTGTCTGCAGGTCTCTTCTCCGGCTGCCAGTTGAAGCCTTTGAGGATCTTCTCATCCTCAGCCAGCTGAACCACAGGATATCCGTCGTTCTTGGGTGACTCATAATAGTATATCCTTTCGATGTCTCCGTCCTTGAACGTAGCAGAGAGCATCTTTGAATCTGTCTTGTTTACGGTAGCGAACGTATCGTTCTCCTCGATATAGAACAGCGCAGAAGCACCTCCAAGGGCATCAAACCTTGTCAATGCTCCGTTTTCGTCGAAGAATGCAAGCATCTCGGTAGCCCTGATCTGGTCGAAAAGGTCTGTATCTTCCTGAATGGTGATGAAGGCATTTGACATGAGACTGGCCTTCTGCATGGTCGCATCGCTGATCACGACGGTAATGCTGTCTGCAGCATACTGACGTCTCACTTCCTGCCATATCATCGGATTCTTGAAAAGACGGGCAAGCGAATCGAGGTCGGAATATACAAGGGAGTCACATATCACCTGCATGTCCTTCTTGTATATCTTCACATTACGGATTGCCTCAAGGAATCCGATCTTTGTCGTATCCGGCGGAACGACCGCAACCGTATCGGGAATATTCTGAATGTCGACGATTCCGGTCGAATCCATTACGGCTGTCGTGTCAGAGACCGGCATTCTTGCGCCTGGAGTCATCATAGGGATGTCTCTCTTGAGGGTGTCCTGCTGAGGAGGTGCCATGGAGGCCCTGCCACCCTGTGCCTGTGCAGCCTGCTGCCTTGCCCTGTAGTTTGGATCCTTCATCGCCTCCTCTTCAGCAGCCTTGGCAGCAGCTTCCGCAGCCTTCTTCCTGAACTGACCCACCGGATCGACCTCCAGGTCAGAAAGCCTCTTGTTGGAATTCACGACGACCATGGAATCTATGTCGCATCTCTTGACCGTATAGTAGACCAACTTGTCGGAACCGAGATATACGGTATCGACGCTTCCGTCATCCTCTTCTGTCTGGGTAATGACCGCAGGCTTGCGTGTCAGGGTAATCTTAGAAAGCGAGTCCTGATACTGTACACGTCCGGCAAGGGCAAAGACATTTCTGGTCGTATCGGTTATCTGGGTATTTCCGAGCATTTCCACGTCCTGAGTGGTGCGGTAGAAATAAAGGCTGTCACACCAGCCCTCCTGATCGGGGCTCATCACATGGACATCATCCATGAAAAGGAAGACTTCCCTTCCCCTGTCATACCATCCTTTCTCTGAAGAAAGCATGTTGTCGTCCTGCCATGCATTTGTACCCGAGCCGAAGGTTGCGAGATTGAGGTCGGACTCGTACACAAGGCGTTTCGTCACCACGAAAATGGAGTCCGTGAACATGTTCACCTGATTCTCAAAGGTGAACTTCTTTATCTTCGAATCATATGTACCGTCGCGGCTCTCGATGATCTGACCATCTTTGTCACGCATGGATGCACCGTTCTTGAAGACAGCGACAGAATCCTTGGTGTTATAGTCCAGATACTTGGTACGCAACGTATTATGGTCCTTGTCAGTAAGCTGGACCACAGAACCTCTGAACCTTGCAAGGTCCTCGTCGATAAGATATTTGAGATTGTCGCTAGTGAGTACGGTCTCCTCCTGCATGATGCTCACGTTGCCCCATGCATCGATTATCTTGGTCTCAAGGTTCCAGAGAGCCGTGTCACATATGAGATATGTACCGTTGTGAAGGAATCGTGCCGGGCCTATGACCTGTCTGTATCTGCCGCCCTGGACATCCACCATCTTGGCGGACTTGGCGCTCATCAGCCAGATAAGACTGTCCTGCTGCTCCTCCTGCTGCTGAGCGGAAAGGGGCAGACACAAAAGCACGGACAGCAGTATATAGGCCAGTCTCTTCATCCGGTCGGTCTATGTTCTTACTTACGGAACTTCTCGTACCAACCGTCACGCTCGAACACACAGTCCTCGAACATAGGATCGATCACGATGTATGTAGTCTTGATCTTTGAATCAATGAAATCGTTGATTGCCTTGTTCTGAAGTTCCACCTCCGCATTGTTGAGAAGGAGAGTATAGTCATTTGAGAATGTTGCTGTGTGCGCAGGAAGGATCTTGTCCACCTTGATGATCTTGTAGACAGTATTTCCGTCACGGCCCTCGTTGTCAAGCGACTCTACAGGCTCAGAGATCTCGCCCTCCTTAAGGTCTGCGATTGCCGCATAATCCTGAGGCTTGAGCTGGTCGATCTCAAAATATGACGAACCTGTCTGAGGGTCAGCCATCTGACCTCCGTTGGTTCTTGTAGGAAGATCCTCTGAATAGAATCTTGCCGCAAGAGGGAATGTCACGGCCTCATTGAGAAGCTCTGTCTTGAGGCTGTCGAGGGTATGGAAAGCCTTGTTTCTGTCTTCTGCAGTATATTCCGGCTTGAGAAGGATATGACGAGCATTGAACATGTCGCCCTTCTTTTCGAGCACCTCGATGATATGGAATCCGTCCGGAGTCTCCACGATCTGGGACACGATGCCTGGCTTGAGGGCCATTGCCGCATCAGAGAACACAGGCCAGAAGATTGACTTTGAAGCCATTCCGAGCTCGCCACCCTTCATCGCACTGCCTGGGTCCTGTGAATAAAGACGTGCAAGTGTCGAGAACTTCTCACCGTTGATGATACGCTCACGGATGGCAAGGAGTCTCTCCTTTACCGCCATGTTTGCCGCATCACGGTCCGGGTAGATACATATCTGGCTGAGCTGATACTTCACAGGTACCACCGGAAGATCCTCAGGATCGGTCGAGTCCACATACTTCTGTACATCATATGGAGTCAGTGCAGGAATCTTGCTTGCAATCTCCTGCTGCATCTGCTGTGTCAGGGTCTGGTCCTCGATGGCAGCCCTCCACTCCTGACGGAGCTTGTAGATAGGCTTGCCGAATTCAGCCTCGACTGCATCCTCGCCGCCAAGATTGGTCTTGAGCATGTCAACTCGGTTAGATATCTCGCTCTCCACCATATCGTTGTTCACGACCAGAGAGTCGACTCTAGCCTGCATAAGGAAGAGTTTCGAAGCCATCATGGTCTCAAGAAGCTCACACCTTGACTTCCTGTCAGACTGAGATCCATAATAAGACTGCATCATCTGCATCTCTGATTCGATATCGGAAATCATGATGACCTCGTTACCGATCACGGCAACGGTCTTGTCAACGATTCCTCCCTGATACTTCTGAGCCGATGCACTTACCGAAACAAAGGCAAGCACAATGGCAGCCACACCTTTCAAGATATGCCTCATATACTAATAAATTACAAATTGTCCGTTTTCGCGCGCATCGTTGAGCAAATCCTGTTCCAAAGCGGAAATCAGGGCCTGCTTGCGCGTGCTTATTATAATATCCTTGATCCTCGGAGTCGAATAATCGACCGGAGCATACTCCCCGGCCCTGAGAACTTCGGAAACATAGGCCATATTGGTCACTCCCGTCGTGTCATCCAACCTTATCCATCCCTTGTTCATCATGCCCAGGACGGAATCATACGCCACTCCCATCTCCCTTGCAAGGACGATCACATCCTGCCACTCATCATTCCATGTCGTAAACATCATGGCCGATGAAAATGCAAGGCTGTCGGCCTCCACGAGGTCATTGGCGTCCGAAGAACCCATCTTCTTCCTTATGTTCTCCAGCATCGGAGAATCGGTATATATCCTGAGGAAACGGGCCTTTACGAGAGGACGCTCCAGACGGAAGCTTTCCTTGTGGGCCTGATAATATTCCTCGACCTTGTCATCTGAAACCGCAGTATCAAGCCTTTCATTGACATAGAGCTGCTCGTAACGGTACTTCAGGAGGGATTTCCTGTAGTCCTCGAGTTCCTTGGTCACATCCTTCTCAGTCTTCGAAAGCTGTTCCTCCGCAATGGCCAGATAGACCCTGTCGGAAGCCCATGCATTTATGTACTGACGGACCAGACGGACACTGTCTTCCTGAGGGAGTCCCTTCGGAATGACAGCATCTACATCGCTGCGGTAGAGCCTCTCCGAACCCACCTCAGCAACGACCTGCTCGTTACGCAGAAAGTTTGAAATCGCCCTGCACGACGTCAGAGCCGGCAGGACGATCCCAAATATTGCTATGATACTCAGCAGTCTCTTCATTATCTCGAATAGTTCGGAGCCTCGCGAGTGATGGTCACATCGTGTGGATGTCCCTCAAGATATCCCGCGTTTGTGATACGCACGAATCTTGCATCACGAAGCTTCTCGATGGTTGCAGCTCCACAGTATCCCATACCGGCACGGAGACCTCCTACGAGCTGATAAACAACCTCATTGAGGGTACCCTTGTAAGGAACCTGAGCAACGATTCCCTCCGGAACGAGCTTCTTGATGTCAGCCTCCATATCCTGGAAGTAACGGTCCTTTGAACCCTGCTGCATTGCCTCGAGCGAGCCCATGCCTCGGTATGACTTGTACTTACGTCCGTTGAGGATGATTGTCTCTCCCGGTGACTCCTCAACACCTGCGAAGAGCGAACCTGCCATGATTGTGCTTGCACCTGCAGCAAGAGCCTTCACGATATCTCCCGAATAACGGATACCAC
>JAEIGA010020213.1_pt1 | contig 10150 bp, 6 predicted proteins | sample 9270691 | NCBI WGS metagenome assembly JAEIGA01 (sample SAMN17057246, study PRJNA624740) | gut metagenome | biome: biome; isolation source: fecal sample | host: Bos grunniens | place: China: Xizang | collected 2019
ACCAATCACTTTAATATTTACGCCGCAATCATTGGTTGCTTCAGGTTCGAAAGTCATGTTGATAAACCTCCAATATGTTATTTCCTCCATGCCCGTGATATTCCGATCGTTGGCAACAAACGGCCACCGTCGGGCGGACATGATTATACTTCATACTATATGATACCTTGTTTTCGCAAATTTTGCAATACCTTTTTTGAAATTTTTTTATTTTTTTTCATAAAGTTCGCCTTTTGGCCGAATTTAGGGCACAGGGCGGATATTTACGCGGGAAAAATCATCCACGTCAACGCGCAACGGCCCGATATCGCCGCTTTGTGCACGGTAAGCCTCCATCGCGCTTTTGGCCGCGCGCAGCTGCTCCTCAGGCTTGAGGGCCTCGTGAAGCAACAGCACCGTGCCGTCAGTGAGCGTTACGGTCACCGCATACGGATCGGACATATCGATCCGCACAACACCATCAAAAAGCCCAACGCCCCGCATCGCCTCGGCAATTGCATTCAGCTTGATGATCGCAGACTTGTTGCCATCATAGGTCTGTCCAACCGTGACCTCCTTGGGAGGCTCATCCTCCTGCTCTTCCCCCTCCGCCTCCTCGGTTTGCGGGAACAGCTCGAACTCCACCAAGCAAAGTGCATCGCCCAGCGCGCTATCAGGACAGATCTCCAGCACTCGCATGGTATCGTCCAAAAGTGCCACCTGATCCTCTGAAAGGGACAGCGCCCAGTGAGGCGTTCGCTCGGTCACGACGATGCTGATCTTGCCGGAAAGCGCTCGATCCACGCTGACGGTCGCAAGATAGGGGTAGCCCTCTAACAAGGCCGTTTGTATCGCACCGGGCGAGCAAGAGAGCAGCTCGTCTCCCACGGCAACGCCCGTACCGTCTGCAAGCGTTTTCGCATCGTAATGAGCGTACCCGCTGACGTCAATTTGCTTGACCCTGACCATCGAAAGCAGTGGAACGGCGGCCGCCAGGCAAATCGCGCCAACGGCACACAGAAGCATCAAACGACGCGTCCAAACGCGCAGGAACTGGCGAACGAAGCTCTCGTCGGACGGGAGCGGTGCCTGCACGTCGATCGTTCGACGCTTTCCCTGCTCTTGCTGTGCAGCAAGAGCAACCAATGCGGACGTAGGACGGGCGGTGCGTGCATCTGCAGCTGCATCCGACGACCGTCTGACGATCATGCCGCGAAGCGTTCCTTGACGCTTACTCCGCAACAGCTTCATTCAAGCACCTCCCTTTCGTGGCATTTCTTATATTATACACCAAAAAAACGTCGATGGCAACCCCTTTGGGCTACCATCGACCATATTTCGTTTTAATCTTTCTTTTTGCGGCTTTGGTAGGCATCCACTGCCGCGACTACGCGCTCGTAGATCAATCGATTGGCATCGACGTTGGCAAACGAAAGAATGTTCTTTTGCAGCTTGCGGCGAAGATCGGGATTATCCAGAAGCTCGATCACAGCACGCGAGAGCGCACCGCCCGAAAAGTCCGTTTCCTCTACCAAGAGCGCCGCCTCGCGGTCAGCCATGGCGGTTGCGTTGCGCAGCTGATGATTGTCTGCTACGTAGGGGGACGGAATGACCACGCAGGCCTTGCCCATACGGGCAACCTCGGACAAGCTCATCGCACCTGCACGCGAGATAACGACGTCGGCCGCCGCTAACTGCAACGGCATATCGTAAATGTAATCCTGCACGGCAACGTTGGGGCATTGATCCAGCTCGTACTCCTTGTACAGTGCCATAGCAGCTTCAATGTTTTTCGTTCCTGCCGACAGCACGAAACGGGTATCGGGACGCGTGGGCGCCAGCAGACGCAGCATTTCAAGAACGGCCGTGTTTACGGAAGCCGAGCCGTGACTGCCTGCTGAGCAAAGCACCAGCGTCTCGTTTTCGCCAAGGCCGAGCTTCGCACGCGCGTCCTCGGTCGCGATCGAGCCGAAGCCGCCGCGCAAGGGGTTGCCGACGACCACGCACTTTTTGCGCTTTTTGAGTAACTGCTCCGTTTCAGCAAAATTGAGCAGGATGGTATCCACGCTGTATTGCAGCATCTTGACAGCCAGACCGGGCTGGCAGTTGGATTCATGCACCATGGTAGGAATGCCCGCGTTGGCCGCCGCGCACAGCATGGGCCAGCAGACGTAACCGCCCGTACCGATGACGATATCGGGCTTGAAGGTATTCAAGATCTCCTTGGTCTGCTTGCTGTGGGGCGAGGTAATGGCCGTGAACAGCGCCTTGATATTGGAAAGCGAAAGGGAGCGTCGGATGCCCTGGCTTTCTACGTAAAACAAGGGATAACCCGCACGGGGGACAAGGTCGCATTCCTTGCCGCCGCGAACGCCGACGAAGGCGATCTCGGCATCGGGCTGATTCATACGAATGGTATCCGCAATCGCAATCGCAGGATTGACGTGCCCACCCGAGCCGCCGCCCGTTAAAAGCACACGCATCATAATTAACTCTCCTTTCTCCGCCAAGGCGGATTAACCGATCAAAATATAAACGTCCTTATTTTTCCACACGAGAGAAGCGGGAAATGTTCAGCACAATGCCCATTTCAAAGATTTGAATGGCAAGTGCCGTACCGCCCGAGCTGAAGAACGGAAGTGAAATTCCCGTGTTGGGCATCGAATTGGTAACGACGGCAATGTTGAGTGCCGCCTGCAGCGCGGTCTTGAACACGATACCGTAGACCACCAGCGCGCTGAATTTATCGGGTGCTCCCGACGCAATCTTAAAGCCGCGCCAAACGAGCAGAGCGAACAAGAGAAGAACGATCACGGCTCCGAAGAAGCCGAGCTCCTCGCAAATAATGGTAAAAATGAAATCGTTTTGCGGCTCGGAAACGAAGCCGAACTTCTGTCGGCTGTTGCCAAGTCCAAGACCGAACAAGCCGCCCGAGCCGATGGCATACAAGCCCTGAAGCGTCTGCCACGCCTCGCCCAGCGGGTCCATCTGGTCGATGTTGAGCCACAGCTGGATACGGGTATCGGCATAGCTGGAAAACAGAATCAGCGCCGCGCCGCCCAAGACAACAACGCCTGCGAGCATAGCAAGCCAACGCATTTTCGTGCCGCCCATAAACATGACGACCGCGCCGATCATGGCAATGATCATAACACCCGAAATGTGCTTTTCCGCCGCGACCAACAACACGATGATGGCAAGGCAGATACCCGGGAGCAACACGCCGTAGCGGAAGTTGCCGCCGAACTTGTGGTCGGACATGACCTGCTTTTCGTATTTACTCATAAGCAAGGCCAGCATCATAACGACCGCCAGCTTGGCAATTTCGGAGGGCTGAATGGTAATCGGGCCGATCACGATCCAGCGCTGTGCGTCACCCTCACTCGCGCCGACGACCAGCACCAACAGCAAAAGCAGGATCGATACGCCGTACGAGCCAAGCGCAAACAGACGCCAGAACCACGGGCGCGCCATGATAACAAAGGGGGCGGTAAGCCCCAGCGCCAGACCAATAAACATAAGATGACGCTTGATATAATACAGGCTGTCTCCCTTGTGCTGCGCGCCGTAGATAGAGCTTGCGCTGTAGGCCATGATAATACCGTACAGCACCAGCGCCACGACGATCAGAAGGAAGGTCATATCCATGCTTCCCTGAGCAAGCGGTAACTTTTTGTTTTCTTCTGCGGGATGAACGGGATCGCGGTAAATGGGATCGCGGGATTTTCGACGGCTGATGCCGCGGCTAAAAGCGTTTTGTCCCGATTGCCCGCCTGTGACGGCTCTTTCCGTATCGGTCGGCTGTACTGACAAAGCGATCCCCTCCTCCCAACTAAAAATTCAATGAAAATCAACCAACGCGCAGGCCGCAAATGACCAGAACGACGGCAACGATACCAAAGATCAGACCGACGAGCGAGAACATATAGACGATCTTCTCCTCCGTCCAATGCATCTTCTGGAACTGATGATGCACGGGCGCAATACCAAACACCTTGCGGTGGAACACGCGAATAGAAACAATCTGGATCAGGCTTGACAGCATATCCAAAATGAACACAGCGCTCAGCACGAGCACGAGCAGCGGACGGTCCAGCATAAAGCCCGTACCGATCAGAATACCGCCCAAAAACAGCGATCCCGTATCGCCCATAAACACCTTGGCAGGGTGATAGTTAAAGGCGAGGAACCCGATCATACCGCCGATCATCAGTGCGCTGATGAGGACGCTATCGTGGTCGGACAGTAAAAACGCAACGAGAGCCAGGCACATGCTGGCCACCAGGGCAACCGACGAAGCAAGACCGTCAATACCGTCGGTCAGATTGGTGCTGTTGACCATACCGACGATGACGATCAGCGCGGCAACGTAATAGAAAATGCCGAGATCGACGGAAAAGCCGAAGGAATGGATGGTCAGCACGGTATCAAGGCCGCCGAATGCCGCCATTGCCCAAAGATAGGCCGCAGCAACTAAAATCTGCAGCAAAAACTTCTGCCAGCTGGCAAGACCTTGGTTTTCCTTATGAGACAGCTTGGTGTAATCGTCCACAAAACCGATCATCGCGTTGGCAACGCCAAGACAGATGGTCAAGGCAAGCGGAATCAGTTCACGGTTGCCCGTCAGGCTTTGGAAAACGAAATACGGAACGCAAAGGATCAGCATGGGCAAAATAAAGCAGATACCACCCATGGTCGGGGTTCCCTCCTTGCCCTTGTGCTCCTGCACGTAATCGGCAAAAATATGCTGGCCGACCTTGTATTTTCTTAACACGGGAATGATCACGCGGCAAAGCAGCATGGTCAAAAGCAACGCCGCGGGAAGCGCCGTCAGAAACGTCAGCATCAGTTCGGAATCCGTAGTCATATCTTGCCTCAATCTTTCTTTGCGTCAAATTTTCAAGTCTTTTTGTTCGGGTCAGTTGCCTTCAAGGCGTAGATCATACGCTCAGCGGCGATGGCACGGCTTGCCTTAAGCAGGACCACGTCCCCAGGCTTCAGCATGCTCCAAAGCTGTTCAGCCGCAGGAGTCAGATCATCCAGCTCACGCACCATGCAAATAGCGTCGTCTGCCATACCTGCGCCCAACGCGCCTTCTGCAATGCTGACGCCAAGGTCCCCCAGCGTCATCAGGCAGGACACGCCCAGCGTGGCGGCCTCCTCACCGACCGTTTCGTGCATACGGCGGGTAGCCTCACCCAGCTCTCGCATATCGCCCAGCACCGCCACCGCGCGTCCACCGCGCGCTTTGGCATAGCTGACCAGCACGTGGATCGCCTCGCACATGGATTCGGGCGCGGCGTTATAGCAATCCGCCAGAACGGTGACGTCACCGACGGGCACCAGCGTCTGGCGCAGCTTTTCGTTTTGATAATTCATCAGTCCCGTGCGGATCTCGCTCTCGCTCATCCCCAACTCAAGACCGATCGTGACCGCATAGGCCGCATCGTACACCATATGTGTGCCGATGGCGGGAATACTCAAGCGATGGAACACCGTACCGCTTGGTGTGGTAATGTCAAACACGGTTTCCCAACGCTCGGGATTCTGATGAATGGCAGTCACCGCATAGTCGCCCTCGGTGTGAACGGTTACCGTTCGGATGTTGAAGCGATCATGCTTCAAGCCGTAAAGCAACGGTTCGTCGCCGTTGACGATCAACAAGCCGCCGTCACGCAAGCCCGTGACGATCTCCAGCTTGGCAAGTGCGATATTCTCTCTCGTCTTCAGATATTCCAGATGCGACGAGCCGACGTTGGTGATCAGCGCCACGTCGGGCGTTACCACGCGAGAGAGCTGCGCGATCTCGCCGCGCGCGCTCATGCCCATCTCAAAGATCGCCGCCTCATGCAAAGGCGTTACACCCATAACGGACATCGGCATGCCGATGATGCTGTTATAGTTTGCCTCCGTTTTATAGCACTTAAAACGCTGTCCGAGAACGGCGCACAAAAATTCCTTGGTGGTTGTCTTACCTACGCTTCCCGTCACCGCCACGCGCAAAACATTGCGCTCGCGGATATACTCGGTCGCCATATCCGAAAGCGCGCGCAGCGTATCGGGAACGACGACGGCGGACACGTCCATCGCCTCGGGCACGGAGGGAAACTTCTCGCACAGCACGGCATCACAGCCCTGCTGAAGCACCTGCATAATATAGTTGTGGCCGTCCGTTTTCTCACCGCACAGCGCAACGAACAGCACGCCCTCGCCTGCCTCACGCGAATCGGTACATATGAACTTTATCGGGCGGTCTGCGCCCACCAGGTATCCTCCGCAGCTTCTGGCCACGTCGGACATCATATACGTTTTAATTCCGATCTCTATTTTCATCTCTGTCGCTCCTTTGATCCGCTTCGCATTTTGACGATTGCAAGAACGGGTACGCTCTCGCCACCGCATCGGCCGCTATGGCCTTTTCGTCAAAGGGATGTTTTCCTGTCGCGTCGATTTCGTATTTTTCATGTCCCTTGCCCGTCAGCAAGATAATATCCCCTGCCCGTGCCTCGCGCACAGCCACCTCAATGGCAACCGCGCGGTCACGAATGACACGGTAGGGCTTTTCGCGGTCAATGCCGCTGAGTATGTCCGTTATGATGGCATCGGGATCCTCACTCCGACTGTTGTCCGAGGTCACGTACACCATGTCGGCAAAGCGCGAAGCCACCGCCCCCATCAAGGGGCGCTTGCTCTTATCTCTATCGCCGCCACAGCCAAAGACCACGACGACTCTTTGTCCCTCACCCCGAAAGCCGCAGGCGGTACGCAGGACGTTCTCCAACGCATCGGGAGTATGAGCATAATCCACGAACACCGAAAAATTCACGGGATTGTCGAACCGCACCCGCTCCATTCTTCCCTCCACGCCCGTCAGGGCGTTAAGCGTTTCACGGATCACGCGGGCACTCACCCCCATTTCCAGCGCGCAGGTCGCGGCCTGCAACGTATTGGACAGAGTGAAAATCCCGGGGATGGGGCTGGACAGCTTGAGCTTGGCATTGGGCGAAGTCAGCGTATAGCTGACGCCCTCCGTACCGCGAAAGCGAACCTCGCTCGCGGTGTATTCAGCGTCGCGCAGGCCCGTTGAGGTACGCACGATGCGCCCTTTACAATAGGGGATCAGACGAAGTGCCGCGCTATCGTCCGCGTTCAGAATCGCAAGCTTTGTCTTGGAAAACAGGCTTGCCTTGGCCGCGAAATAGTGCTGCATATCGCCGTGAAAGTCTAAATGTTCGGGGGTCAGATTGGTAAAGATCGCGGCGTCAAAGCGCAGCGGATCCAGTTTTTTCAAGGCCAGCGCGTGTGAGGTTGCTTCCATAATAACGACCTCCACGCCCTCCTCCCGCATGACCGAGAGCATGTGATACAGCTCGGACGGATCGGGGGTGGTCATATTGGCGTTGGGGTTGGCCGAACGGATGTTCAACACCCGATCCCGACAAACGCAACGCACCGTGCCGATGAGCCCGCAAGGGATCATGGCGGCGTCAAACATCGCCTTGAGCATGGTCGAAACCGAGGTTTTTCCGTTAGTTCCCGTCACCGCGATCAGCCGCATTCCCTTGGTTGGATCACCATAAAACGCGTTACAAAGACGAGAAAGTGCCCGCCGCGTGTCACCAACACGGATAAAAATAGCACCGCTTCCCTTCATGACCGGAACCTCACGTTCGATCACCACTGCCGCGGCGCCTTGCTCTACCGCTTGCTTTACGTAAGCGTGACCGTCCGCCGTCGTGCCCCGAATGCAGACGAACATGCATCCGGGCACGACAGCGCGCGAGTCAATCGTGATGGCGTTGATTTCACACGCAGCCATCCGCGTGTCTGCCGGGGTTTCCAAGCCCGACAAAAAGCATAATGTTTCCAACTTCATACAAGCAATACTCCTTCATGCCAAAATTTTCCACGTTTTGACATCCGTGAAGAAGCATCTTCACCTTGTAATCCGTCCTCTATATTTTCCTTCTAATAAGCAAATGAATAATATCACTCGGTCTCAGCGGGGGTGCTGAAGATCAGCGTGATGACCGTACCGGGAGCAACCGTCTCGCCCGCCGCGTGGCTCTGGCTGATAACCGTCGCGCCAACACCCGTCAGGTGATGCTTGGTGCCCGTGATGCGGATATTGAGTCCGCTGTTGATGAGCAACTGATTGGCAGCCGCCGCGCTCTTTCCCACAAGATTGGGAACGACCACGCCTTCTTCGCCCGTAGCGTCGCCCGTGTAGACCACGATCACGCCGCCATTGATTTCCATTTTACTGCCGACCTCGGGCATCTGCCCCGTTACTTTATCGCCGTTACCGACCACACGAATGGCCACGCCGAGCTGATCGGCTCGCGCCGTTGCCTGCTCGATGGTGTAATCCTTCATATTGGGAACGGTAACCGCCAGATTTTCCAGTTCCTCGGCCGTGTAGACCGCCTCCACGCCCATATAAGGCAGGATGGTTTCCAGCAACCGTGCGATATAGGGTGCCGCTACGGCACTTCCGTACAAAAGCCCCTTGGTGGGTTCATCCACCGCGATCATGGCCGCCACCTGCGGACGTTCCGCGGGCGCGTATGCGATGCAGGAGCAGATATAAGCGTCTTTGTTGTCACCGACCTTCTCGGAGGTTCCCGTCTTGGCGGCAATCCGATAACCGGCGACGTAAGCGTTTCTCGCACCGCCGTCTCCCGCAACGCCCTCTTGCAAAATGCCCGAAATGGTATTGCAGACCTCGGTACTGATGACCTGCCGTTTGGTGGTCGTCGAAGCGCTTTGGATCACGTTTCCGTTCGCGTCGGTGATCTTGAGCACCGTGTGCGGTGTGAGAAGATACCCGCCGTTGGCCACGGCAGAAATCGCCGTTACCTGCTGGATGGGCGTGATCTTGAAGTTCTGTCCGAAGGACGCCGTCGCCAAATCCAGGATTTGGAAGTTAGACGGCGAATGGAAAATGCTGTTACCCTCACCCGGCAGGTCGATGCCCGTCTTGTTCAGATAACCGAATGCATTGAAATACTCGTAAAATTTGTCCGTGCCGACCCGAAGTCCCACGTTCATGAGCACGGGGTTGCAGGACTGTTGGATACCGCCCGAAAAGGTCAGCGGGCCGTGTCCCGTCGTTTTGTGGCAATGGATGGTAATACCGTTGACGACGTATGCGCCGTTGCAGTTGAAGTGGTCGGTCGTTTTGACCTTTCCCTCCTCCAGTGCCATGGCCGCCGTGATGATCTTGAAGGTTGAACCGGGGACGTAGGCCTCGGTGATCGCCTTGTTAGACCATGCGGTCAGGAGAAGCTGGGATTTTAACTTTGCATATTCTTCGCTATCGGACGAGTACCCGCTACTCAATAGCGTTGCCTCGTCGTATTCGTTCAGCGTCCAGGGATCGTTAAGGTCAAAGGACGGATAAACCGCCATGGCTAACACTTCGCCCGTCTGCGGATCGGTCACCATACCGCTGGCGCGGTTCTGACCACCCGAGTTTTCATACGCGGCCTTGAGCTGCTCCTCAAGCGCGGCCTGAACGTAAATATCTATGGTAGTGGTAATATCATAGCCGTCTACGGCAGGAATGTACAACTCATACTCATACGGCATTTCGTTGCTCTGCGCGTCGCGGGCGATGATGTATTTGCCGGGGGTGCCGGCGAGCTGTTCGTTGTAAATATACTCGAGGCCGTAAAGTCCCGTACCGTCGCTGCCCGTAAAGCCGATCAGATGAGCGGCAAGCGAGCCGTAAGGATAATAGCGGGTGCTGGTAGCCTCAAGATAGATCATGTTGCCGAGCTTGTTCTCGCTGACGAAGGCCACGATCCGGTCGGCCGTTGCCTCGTCCACCTGACGGGCAATCGTTCGGTCAAGATACTTGGTGTACTCCGTCTGCTTCATGACGAAATCGTACGTCACGCCGTATCTCTCGTTCAAAAAGGAAGCGAGGCCGCGAGAGATCTTATCGGCAAGGTCGATCGTTTCTCCCTTTTCGTTCGCCTTGCTTTGCGCCGAGGCGATGGAAGACGGAGAAATGAACACGCGATAGGTGCTGATATTGGTGGCGATGAGCACGCCGTTTCTGTCGTAAATATTGCCGCGTCTGGCATTGACGGTGCTTTCGGTCGTCATCTGCTCGATGACCTTGGCTTGATAACGGTCGTAATCCACCGTCTGGATCCAGAAAATG
>JAEIGA010020214.1_pt1 | contig 10150 bp, 8 predicted proteins | sample 9270691 | NCBI WGS metagenome assembly JAEIGA01 (sample SAMN17057246, study PRJNA624740) | gut metagenome | biome: biome; isolation source: fecal sample | host: Bos grunniens | place: China: Xizang | collected 2019
CGCCTATATCGTGAACAGATGAAAAGCTTTTCATCTGTTCACGATATAGGCGGCACGCCGGATAGAATATTAATTTGACTCGACAGAGGAGGGGCTGCTGTATCATAGCAATATTACCAGCATTAAATAATAGCGGGTAGCGGGAATCGAACCCGCATCAGTAGCTTGGAAGGCTAAAGGTTATAGTCGACGCCAAAAAAGGTAATGGCGCCGCTAATTCAGAACCGAACTTGGACGTTTCGGCCCATTCGGCTCCTTTATGGGATAAATTTGATTCAAAATTAGTTGGGATTTGCCTAAAACGTTTACTCAATTAGTAGAACCAGCTAAAGAAGAGCTGGTGGCTGCTTTCGATCATTTCACTGAAATCAGCGTAGATCGACTCGCCTACTTCCGTGTGAAACATGAGGTTTCCAGACTCCGCATTTTGCAAGGACTCTTTCTCCCAACTAGGTGGCAAATAACTAATTTCGTGTCTAGAAAGCAAAAAGTGCTCATAGCATCTATGTCGGTATGCATCCCGGGGGTATGCCGTATACCAAGGATATACTTCTCAGATGATCCCTTGGGAAGAAATTTAGTGTTACAGATCCTTCCCCTTAATTCGTTCTTTCTATTTTTTTTTTAATCCTTAGGAAAATATTTCCCACCGAGTCCTTCAAGCAGTGGATACTGCCCAACCAAGTAAGTATTTGACAATCCTGGGAAACCAGAATTGATCCATTTGAACTTTCTCTCTCAGATTTTTCTCCAAGGTTCAGTAACGATGACACAGATATTTTAGACGGCTACCCATAGATTCTTTTCTTTTCTGGGGGTATAAATTAACCCGAGTATTTCTCGGGGTACTGCGACAATTCTGCTTCGTCACCAACTTTTTCATCTTACAAAATAGATGAGTGACGGGATTGAGAAATTTCCCCCTAACGCCAGAAAATTAGTAGAAAGACACATATTTACTTTTGAAAAAAGAAAGTTTTTTTTCAGTCGATTTGGCCGAGATTCGGTTTGAAAGATCCCTCAACTACCAGAATCGCTGTGAAACGAATCACACTTTTACCACTAAACTATACCCGCTGAAATCCAACTACATTATATTAGTTATACCAATTATCTGTACATTGTTTGCTGAAACGGATCAAAGATCTCCGTATCTGCATTGGTGTAGGAGGAGCCCCCCCCCCTCTTTTGATTATCCTTTCAAAAAATTGAATTGTTTTGTGCGGTGAAGCCTTAAATTGTCGAATAATCTCAGAGATTACCTTTTTGAGCAGCCAATAGTGCAATTACTAACGGTCCTGATGCAACTACCAGCGTTAGGACAGCAAGTTGCGTAATTATTTCCAGATTCATGATATCTCCTTCTTTTTACTTTTCTCATGAATAGATTTAGGTGTCGAAAAGTTCTTTCTATCATTTATGAGAATATTAATAGAAATACTTTTCGCTTCAACAAATTGATAGTAAACTGTTTCTCGGACTCGACTGGGCTGGCATGTATTGGGATGTAGGTAGCGCAAGGATCCCTGTATGTAGTTACTCGAAGTTAACGTGAAGCTGGTACTCAATTATAAATTAATTGAATTTCTTTGCCTATTCAAAAGGAGATAAAGGCGGGGGAAAACTCTGACATCGACTTTAGATAGCAAGGAACTTTTTCTAACACTCCAAATTTTTATTAGTATCTTGAAGTAGATTGTCCATTAGCCAGTATTGCTAATTAATTTAGTTTGACTTTAAAAAAGGAGAAGGTAATTGTTCACCTCGAACCTGGTTGGACCATAAAATATTGATTCCTTCTATAAATTTGTATTCGGGAATATATTCCTACACATCTGCTCTTTTAGCCTCCTTCTAATATTGTACTTAGAAATGGAGAAACAAAAGAGGGGTTTCACAAAAGGGAAGAATTTGTTTCACCAATTCATTTATCATTGAAAAGTTTTTTCAGAGAAAATACAAAATTCGAGTCCGATGTGTAATCAAATCAGTCGACTCCTATTCACACTTTGTTACAATCGATAAGTCACATAGACTTACACTCTAAACTCATGTTAAAATTAGGTAAGAGAAAAGACACCCAAGTTTATTGGAGAGATGGCCGAGAGGTTTAAAGCGTCGGATTGCTAATCCGTTGTACAACTTCTATGTACCGAGGGTTCGAATCCCTCTCTCTCCTTTACTAGTCAATTGATTAAAGTGATGTAATAGCCGATTTTATTCATCCATACGAATAAAGCCAAGCACTACTTCCCACTTAATCTCTACGACCAGGGTTTCGTCCGGGATCGTTTGATAAAAATCCAAAAACGAAAAGCGAGACAAAAAATATGACTACTGTATAGACAAGTAGTTTAAGGGTAAGCATGACATAACTCCATGTTTACAATTAAAGGTGAAAGGGTAAAGTGAGATAAAATTCTTTATTTTCTCGAAATTTTCATTTTATGCATTTCTATCTGTTTTAAAATACAAATATATCTTCTTTTCTTTTCCCACCTAATAGATGATTTAATAGTAATACATTGTTTCGTTTAGCAAATTTGTTATTATTTTGATTAACACCACATCTTTTCTTCCTCACTCCATCAAGTGTAGAAAAACTCATTGAAATGTTCGATTTAATAAATCATCGATGCCCGTTAACTGGGAAAACGACGGGCAAGAAAAAGAAAGATCATTTGCTGTACTACATCATTCCATCAGGGTTTATACCTTCGCTATATATGTCCCATGTGGAGGAGAAAACTTTTTTTGTTTGATTAGCGATAACTGCCCATCTTTTTCCGTCTTTTATTCGTTCTAACGGCTGCCTTGCTCGTGAGAGCCACCAAAGACAAATGAGTATTAGGAATCGATTCATCCAAGTGATTTTCTAAGATATTAGCGAAAACTAACTGCAGCTTGCCAAACAAAAGCTAGGAGGAGAAAGAACACCGGTATTACTGGCATTATGTCTACGATTGGGTCGAAGATAGCATAAGCTTCGGGTAACTTGGCGAAGGAGACGTCGTTGAAGTGAAGAGGATTTTCTAGATAGATGCTGTACAAAACTATCATGTCTATTCTCCAATAATGTAACAAATGATTTCCCCCGACGCGGTTATACTTCATCCTTCGACTAGGTCAACCTGTCGGATATCTACATATCTCTGTTCACATACATGTATATGACTACGTATTATTATATATCTTCTCATCCGAATCGGTAGTTATTGAGAGATTCAAATCCACGTTGAACCAAACTTTACCTGAACGGACTTTCGGTTAGTTTTTTATTTCTGCAAAATATTGGCTATTCTTATCAATTCCAACTTTTTTCAATTGCTCTTACTTAAAAAGCTGAGTCTGTAAGTGAAAAAAAGCGGTTGACGGGAAACCCAAGCTGTGAGATATTTGATATAACAATCATTTGTGGGGCGTGGCCAAGCGGTAAGGCAGCGGGTTTTGGTCCCGTCACTCGGAGGTTCGAATCCTTCCGTCCCAGATTGAAAGAGGAGGAAGAGAGCGTAGAATCCCGGTTCTACAAAACAATAAGTGGCATAATGAAAACTAGCTTTTCTGATCCATCTTCCAGTTTATATTATGATGATAAGCCACGTGTAGCAATAGATTTCTTTGGGGTGCGAAGCAACAAAGTGGTGAAAGTAAATTATGAAATTAGCTCATCGGATGTATGCTGGACCCGCTCACATCGGTACCTTACGGGTAGCTAGTTCCTTTAGAAATGTACATGCTATAATGCATGCCCCTCTGGGAGATGATCACTTCAACGTAATGCGTTCCATGTCGGAAAGAGAAAGAGATTTTACCCCGGTAACGGCTAGTGTAGTGGATCGCCACGTCTTAGCACGTGGATCTCGGGATAAGGTTGTAAGTAATATAAGCCGAAAAGATGAGGAATAATGCCCTGATTTGATCGTTTTAACACCTACATGTACTTCAAGTATATTACAAGAGGATTTGCAAAATTTTGCGGATCGGGCTTCCTTGTATTCCGAGTCTGATGTAATTCTCGCAGATGTTAATCACTACCGAGTCAACGAGCTCCAAGCTTCGGATAAAACTTTGGAACAAATAGTTCGATATTATTTAGATAGAGCTTGCAAAGAAGGCATCTCCAACCGGTCCCTGACGGATGCACCTTCGGCAAATATTATAGGAATTCCCACACCAGGTTTTCATAATCAACATGACTGTCGCGAGTTGAAACGTTTACTTAGAGAATCGGGAGTTTCAATCAATCAAATTATTCCAGAAGGAGAGTTTCTCAAAAATCTTAAAGATTTGCCAAGAGCGTGGTTTAATATAGTCCCTTACCGAGAGATGGGTTTGATGGCAGCAACTTTCTTGGAGAAGGAATATGGACTGCCTTATTTATCGACAACTCCAATAGGTATTTCAAATACAGCTGACTTCATTGTACAGATCGGGAAACTTGTAAATTTGTGGGCTCCCGTACTATTAAGAAAAAAAGTTAATTACGACCTATATGTCGAAAATCAAACCAAATTTGTTTCTCAAGCAGCTTGGTTTTCCAAATCTATCGATTGCCAAAATTTGGCTGGAAAAGAAGCAGCGGTTTCTGGTGATGCAACCCATGCCGCCTCTATTACAAAGATACTTGTCGGAGAAATGGGAATTCGTGTGAGTTGCGCAGGCACGTATTGCAAGCATGATGCAGAACGGTTTAACGAGCAGGTTCGAGGTTTGTGTGATGAAATACTAATTACAGAAGATCATACACAAGTCGGGGATACAATAGCCCGTATCGAGCCCTCTGCCATATTTGGAACTCAAATGGAGCGCCATATCGGCAAACGTATCGACATTCCGTGTGGGGTTATTTCCTCACCAGTTCATATTCAGAATTTTCCTCCAGGATATCGACCCTTTTTAGGTTACGAGGGAACCAATCAAATATCGGATCTAATATATAACTCATTCAATCTGGGTATGGAAGATCACTCATCAGACGTTTTTGGAGGACACGACACCAAGGAAATAAGCACCAAATCCCTCTCGACAGATAAAAAAAATATTTATTGGGCCCCTGAAGCTGAGTCGGAACCAAAAAAAATTCCCGGATTCGTGAGGGGAAAAATCAAGAGAAATACCGAGGTGTTCGCAAAACAAAACAATATTTTGGAAATTACAGTTGATGTAACGTATGCGGCTAAGGAAAGAACGAGCCTCTAGATTAGTTCGCCAAATCAGTCAAATACTTCTTCAAGAAAGTTTCAGGTCATTTAACTCTATTTCATGTCCGAAATGCACTGAAAAGTTTACACGAAGTTTTGACGATAATAAAATAGGAGTTATTTAATAATAAGAAATTCTCGGTCCTTAGATGTTATGCTAAAATTACGCTTGAAACGATATGGTAGGAAGCAACGGGTGACTCGAGTACCGAAGTCGTTTTCGCGGAATTCAATAACCGCCGGTTCTTTTCAAAAAGCGATACGTTCTCACTTCAACATTTATTAAAAATCATTACTTAATGCAACTTGAAGGATACACATATATTACAGTTTATCTGTATATCTCGAAAAAGTGTTATCTATGGTTATCTTGGCAAAATAGAGCAGCAAAGCTCCATCAGACTACCACTTCTCTTTGCTTTGTTTGAGTTGAAAAAAAAAAAGAATATTTTCACTGAAAGGTAAAAATAAAATTCTTTTGAGACTGATTCAGCAATGCTGGGGTTAAACGAATCAAATACTCAGTCCTAATCGAGTTTTATTTTTTTCACGCGTATGAATAATAAAAATTATTCAATATCTAGGGGTCAATCGAGAAAGGTTCTGTTGCTACCAATTCTTAATGTAAAAAGCCCTGGGGTTAGGCCTAAACCTAAAGATCAATAAAATCGATTTATGAACGAGGGTATGTCGAATATCTACCCTAACCCACGAGTGGGTAAGGAGACGGAAACAGGGAAGTAGGGATTTGGCCCTTTCCCCATTCCATAGTAATTTTTTATTAACGGGGCAGTGATTCGTAAAAAGATAACTCAATACAGAAAATAATTTTGGCGACGGATGTTATGCCTGAGAAGTACTTTTTCTTCCGATTTTTTCCCCCTTGAAGAGAAAGGATAAAAGTATTAATTTGCTTAACCTGAGTTATGGTTCAAGCCGCACGAGCTAAAAATTTCCCATGCGGTTTCGCGGGGGGGTTAGTCTCGGCATGCACCTATCTCGATAAATGACTTACCGAATAGTCGCAATTGACGCCCAATCCCGGCGAGAAGGGAAGGTAACTAGGGAGGTTGGGTTTTACAACCCCCGTAAAGAGGAAACCCAGCTAGATATTTCGGCTATTACTGCTTTTTGTGAAAGCGGAGCTCAATTAACAAAAACTGTTCACGATATTTTCAAACGAGAAAATTTGAAAATTACTTAACAAGTCAGAATTTAATTTCGGAAGTAGAAAGTGAAATCTGATAAATCTAATAATTGAGGAGAATCTAACGAGCTTAGTTTACAAATATTTCCAGATGTTTTTGTATTATCCTTCTCTTTTCCTCGTACTCTACCTATATGTTGTCTTCATCATTCCGTTTAGAAGCAGAGTGTTTAGGAAAGACTATTGGTTCTCCATCAAAAACTATTTTGAAAGAACTGATGTTGGGGAGCTTCTTAAGAATGCGATGAAAAAATGGAGCGGGGGAGGTGAAAATAGGAGATAGTTAGTTTCATCGAATGGCACGTTTAAATTTAAAACAAATATTTTTTCGGAATTCTATTTGGGTTGGGAAGTTTGCAGATGTGCTTATATTTAATGATAGGGATTAATCGCCACGGCTCTTTCCTGGAAAAGGTCTCTCGTCAATTTGACAATTTGTTGAAAAATATATCCCTTGAGGTCTTATTTTGACAAATGTCTTTCAGATGAGAGTCAAGATAGTAAGTATCTTCCGTATTGGGAGATACTTGCCAATCCCATCTTCCATTTTATGTAATACAATTTCATTTTCGAAAAAAAGATTAATTCATGAATAATTTTATGTAGATGGAACTCTCAACACCTCAGATTTTACGGAAAAATTTATCTATCAAATCTACCAATGCTTGTTTGGGAGTTATTGCGACGAAAGTCACTTACGGATCTTTTACCAAATCTGGTGCGTTACAAAAAAATGAGGAGCCTAATACCAAGAAAGGTTGTCTATTGCACTCCTCTCCAATTTTTTTTGAGGAAAATTTTTATTTGATGAAGGCAAAACGGCGATCACGTAGGCCAGACAGGATGTTGGTTTCTGGGGCACGGAGTACAGTGGCAATCAAACGTTTAATTTGTAGCATGCGTGCCCATAATTATTTGAAAATTGTTAATTCAGGCTTTGTTCGAAACTAAACTGATGGAGTAAACGCAGATTTCTATTTTCATTTACTTAAAAAAATAATATGTCTAACTTTAGGCATATCTTTTTTCCCTCGAATGGGCGATAATTTAAGTAGTAGTTTGAAGATGTCACAGTCCATTCATTCGATATTTCTATTTATGGAAGATAGATTTCCAAAATCTAATCATGTTTTAGAAATGGACTTTTCACAAAAATTTCATTTGGAAACGCTGATTCAATTGTTTCGACAACAAATTAAAGATGTTTCATTTCCGCATTTCCTAAGGATAGTGTTTTATAAATATAAAAGTTTTCGTGGAAAAACTCTTTATTCCTCTAAGGAGGGGCAAGAGGGAAGTATTGAATTTGTATTTCAAAATTTCTATAATTCTGAGATTGATTTACTTTTGTTGATTTCGTTGAAGCAGGTATGTAAGTCACGAGTCCATTATTCCCCATCCATTGATCGATGTAGCATTACTCGGAAAGAGAGACACGTTTCTGCATATGAATTCAAATCGGACACTGCAGGCATTGATTCCTACTTCACTCAAACTTCGTGCATTCACTATGGAAGATATAGGAACAAATTTATTATAGTATTTGAAGGAACTCGCTACTTCGTGAAGAAATGGTTTTACTACTTCTCGACACTTCTTAAACATCATTTTCATTACCAGACCGAAATCGACGAACCACGTCTGAAATTACTATCGACCAGCTGTGTCTCATCCCTGGGTTACATATCAACTGCTAGATTAGTTTCAAAAAGCGTCCGTATTGGAGTCTCGGCAGGTTTGTACATTAGTATTTTGGATTTAAAAAAATATCATCCCACGATTCCAAATTCAGTAATAACTAAGATCTCGACCAAACGTAAATTTTGTAACATGAGTGGACGTCCGGTTGGTAAAGCAGCCTGGGCTATTTTAACAGATGATCAGATTTTGAATGGATATGTACAACTTTGGCAAGTGTTTTCCCTGTATTATGGCGCTTCAATTAATCAAGATAGATTACGTAGGTTGAAATATATATTACAGATTTCGTGCGACAATACGTTAGCCGGTAAACACAGGAGTACAATACGTTTCCTGCGGCATAGACTCAAATTGGAAACACTAAATCAAATTTTTGTGTTTACCAAATCTGAATCGTCAAATAATCGGAGGGTTTGGCGTTCAACTTTGATCCGGTTTGTTTTAGTGCAAATTGCCCTATTATAAATAGGGGGTTCATCAAATTAAAGGTTTCCCTGGCAATTTTCTATGAAGTCGATTTTGTTTTAAAATCGATACCAAATTAATTCATCGGTTACTCTTTTTTTTGTACCTTGCCGATGCTGATTCCACAGTTCCATTCATAGATATGGAAGTTTTTATCTTGCTAATTTTTTTTTTTATTTTAAAAGTGTGACATGAAATAACCCAACTTCAAACATTACCTCGATTTCTATCACGAATGATATCAACCTTCTTTTACCAAAATTAAAATTCACTCCTACCAATTTGCCAATTTTACCAGAAATTATTTTGGTTCTAAACTTAATTGCAATAATTACAATTGACTTATCAAACAAGGATAAAAATACAAACTTGATCTATAAAATTTCTCTGGTATCCTTGTTTGTCGGCGCGGTGGTTTTAGCATGTCAGTGGGAATTTTCTATTGTTTCTGAACGTTCTCACATGAGTGATTTCAGTAATATATTCAGATTTTTACTACTCATTTGCTCGTTGTTATCTGTCTCTTCGTCGGTTGATTACATACTTTGTTCAAAAGTGGCTTTGGCCGAATTTTTATTGTTTAAGTTGACTGCAGGTTTGGGGGGAATGGTTCTCAGCTGTGCAAATGATTTAGTAACTATTTATGTGTCTCTGGAATTGCTAGCCTTATCTTCCTGCTTTTTATCCGGATATACTAAACGGGATGTGAGATCGAACGAAGCAAGTATGAAATTTTTATCGATGAGTGGAGCGAGTTCGTCTTTTATATTATATGGTTTTTCTCTGTTGTATGGACCTTCTGGCGGGCAGCTTCAGCTTAATGAAACAGTTGGTAAAATTTTACTTGATCAAAATGTTTCTATAACTTACATTTCTGCTGCGTTTATTACAGCTGGAACAGCTTTCAAATTGTCTCTCTTTCCATTCCATCAATGGACACCTGATGTATATGAAGGAGTGTGATTCGTTCAAATCCGGAAAATGATGTACTCGTTGCAGATAATTAAGGAATATTTAGCAATCGTGAATTTTTATTTCCGTTACATCCTGTGGGCGTCCGGGAAGATGTATAAAATCTCTCAAATTCAGTCATTGTATAAAAAATTGGCTCTTGCTTTAGTAGAAATTCCAACGAATTTCATGACAAATTTCATATAAGCAAAACAGAGTAGAATTACAAACTTTAGCAAATCAACGTCTTATTTCATGTCCTTCCGTCTTTATTATATAGAATAGTTTGTTGCACAATTTGTTAATCAAGGGTAGATTCGTTCGAAATACATGTCGAATTGAGAATTCAATCTATTTCTACAGATTTTTCTAAGACTCCTAAAGGAATAAAAAGCCGCGGAGCCCTCTATAAAGCTTCTTTAGAAAAAGTGAGAAGAAGCGTATTCGATTTAATCGTTAATATTTAATAACTAGAAATTCTCCTTAAGATAATATCTGTGCCTATCGGGAACGAAGAAAGTCGCAATTTGTCTCTTCCGCCTGTCGCATGGGCCTATCAAAAGCTGTTGAAAGGATTCCGTTGAAAAAGGAAGAAGGACAAACAAGCAAGAAGGATTTTGAGACG
>JAEIGA010020215.1_pt1 | contig 10149 bp, 8 predicted proteins | sample 9270691 | NCBI WGS metagenome assembly JAEIGA01 (sample SAMN17057246, study PRJNA624740) | gut metagenome | biome: biome; isolation source: fecal sample | host: Bos grunniens | place: China: Xizang | collected 2019
AACCTGCGGAAGAACGCCGATGCAGTTCTGGTTGAGAACGTTACGGATATCTTCCTTGGGACGGATTGTTTTTCGCAGAATCGCATACACCATAATCCAGCCCACACCGATAACGAAGCCGATGAGAGCCGCACGAAGCACCGATGAGCGCCACGCGAGCTGATTCGACGGTGTTTTCGGCACGACGGGGTCGCTTATCATAACAAGTTTCGTTCTGCCGATGATATAGTCTGCAACCGATGAATAGTTGTTGATAACCGAGAGCAAAGTATCATATGTCAGTTGGGGGTCGGAACCCTCCGAAGTCAGGGTTATCATATTCGTTTCGGGGATAACACTTGCCGTTACACTTGCCGGCATCGAGCTTACGCCGAGCTCTTCGCAGACTCTGGTGAGCAGAATTCTGTTTGAGATTACGTGCGGAAAAACGCTGGCAAGCTGATTTGCCGTGTCTCTGTTATAGATGAAAGAGTAAGCCGATACGCCGTTGTCACCCTTGAGCACCTTGTTTTCAGTCTGCACCGTGAAGGTGGCGCTGACGGTGTAAACAGGTGAAAAACGCACATAGCTTCTGTAAAACTGCAGTCCGCCGAGAATAACGGCAAGGGCGACCGCAATCCAGCCGAATTTGACAATTCCTCGCCAGATATCGCTTATCAGAATTTTCATTTCAACAGTTGAGTCTGTTGTTTCTGTTTTTGGTCTGTTATTATTCATATTCATAACCTTATTTCCGAATTAATCTTCAGTGAAGCCTTCGCCCTGAATGTACGGTGTCTGTCTGCCGTATTTTGAATAGCCTTTGTAATAGCCGTTATTGTAGCCCGTTTCATCCGATCCCATCTGACCGAATAAGGTAAAGGACTTATAAACATCGTTGAGTATACAGCCTTCAAGCGAGCCGCCTGCTTCACCGAAAGAGAATATCGCATCGTTGATATCCTGCACGTCAACCTTATCGGTACGAACGACAAGCAGTGTACCGTCGGAGACAGAGGATAACGTTACCGCATCGGCTGTAACGGAAGTGGGCGGTGTATCGATGATAACAAAATCCATCTTTTCTTTGAGGATTCCGAGAGTTTCGGCAAGGGATTCTTTTGCAAAAATCTCCTCGGAGTTATCGCAGCGTTTTTTGCTGAAAGCAATGAGCAGACCGCTTTTTCTGTATCGGGAGAAACTGTATTCGCTCAGCGGAATTTTATCCTCAAGCACCTCGGAAAAATCGTGACCCGTGTCATCGGTATAGTCAAAAATCTTATGGAGCGACGGCTTGTGAAGGTCAAGGTCAACAAGCGCAACCCTGTAGCCTCTGCTGACAAGAGCAAGTGAGGTGTTTGCCGCAACGGTTGACTTGCCTTCGTTTTCGGAAACGCTTGTGATTACAAAAACCTTTTTATCCTTCTTTTTGTTCATATATTCAAGCTTCGTTGCAATTCGCTGATAATCCTCCGTAAACCGCAGACTCGAATATGCATCGTTGATAAGCATCGAACGTTTCCTGCCCCTCAGTTTTTCCTTAAGCGAAAGATGAACTTTTTCGTGGGCAACGGTTGCAACAAGCGACGAATCGATTTTATCTGAAAAGCCCTTTTCCTCCTTGACGGTTTCACGCAGAAGCGAAAACATTACGATGAGTGCCGCTTCAAGGAGCATGGCAACAAGAACGATATGGTTGCGGTATCTTGTCAGCACGGAGTTTGACGGTGAAAACGGCATATGCGGTGCCGAAATAATGTCAATAACCGCATCCGTGAAAACCGCATCCGAAATTTCGGGGTAAACCTCAAGCACCGAGGTCAGCAGTCGGAACGCAAGTTCGGGATCTGTTGCTTCAACGGTGAGATTCATCAGGTTTGTTGCGCCGTTGACGTCAGCCTTGATTTTGCCGTCAAAAGTTTTGAGACCGATGTTTTCGGCGGCTCGTTTTTTCATCGAATTCTGCTGAAACACCTTTGTGAAGATGGTAGCCATTTCCATAGACGACGAAAGGCTGCTGTAAAGCCCCGAAGTGCCTCCCTTTGAACGCACAACAAGGATTGCACTGCTCGTATAGGTCGGCGTATATATGCTTTTTTCAACAACCTGAATACCCATCCACGCAATGATTGCGGCAAGAACTATTGCCCAGAAATTGCGGATAAGGTCTTTGACAAGGCTGTTCCATTCAAAGGTTATCGTAAACCAGGATTTGTTTTTATTCATACCGTTATTCCTCCACAACAACCGTCAGAATCGAATGACCTTCATAGCCTTCGTTCGTGTTGACGTAATAATGGACGTTGTAAGTGCCGGGAGTATTTGAATCAAAGTTTGTGGAAATCATCAGACCGTAATCCTTCATCAGCACACCGTTGACCGTAACGTCACCGATATAATCCTCAAATACGGGCTCTTCACCCTTCTTGATATAAATAAGGCTGTTTTTGAGCTGAATTTCGGGAGCCATTGTTTCATTGCCCTCAACGTGCACCGTGACGTCGAGATAAATCATATGACCCATACTGTTCGACACCTGAAGCGAAACGGTGAAAACACCGACGGTATTCTGCACGTAGTCCGTCGCAACAATGGTAACTCTGTCACTGATATCACCGTCAATGCAATCTCTCGCACCGACAGCCGCCTTGATATCAAGAGCCTCATCCACCGAATAGACAAGAGCACGTTTCATATAGAATTCGGGGGGCTTATAATCGGTATAACGCACCGTACGTATCGCCTTTGAAACATGATTATCTTCATCGGCAACGGCATATGTAACGCTGAAAACACCCGGTTTTATGAACTTTGAGATTGATTCGACAAGCACCTGGTCGGTTATGTCACCGTCTTTGCCGTCAAAGGCAGTAACTCCCCTGAGCAGAGTTTCCTTGCCGTCTTTTACGCTGATTTCAATTTCTTCGGAGTCAAGAGTGATGACAGGCACCGTGTTATCCGTTGTCATTTTGTCAATCACGGAAAACACAACGAAAGCCACCAGCACCGTTGCAAAAACAATCAACGTTATTCTTTGAAGCCATTTCAACATAATATTCGCCTCTTAATCAGATAATTTCGTTATTGAGTACCTTCAGCGGATTGATATTCATCAGAATATCCGCATAGTCATAAGAACAGTTTTCGCAGATAAATTCGTGCACCGCAGTCATATCCGGGGTGCGTCTGTACTGACTGTGAGCGTCACTTGCGACAAAATCCGCCTGACCCTTGAAAAGAATTCTCTGTGCGGTTTTTTGGATGACGTTTCCGAAATAGCCGGTCAGGCTGCCGCCGTTGACCTGAATGAGCGCACCCGCCTTACGGAATTTTTCGACCGCTTCCGTATCGCCGATGACACAACTGTATCTCTCGGGGTGAGCAATAATCGGCACGTATCCGTGCGAAACGAGTCTGCCGATTCTTGAAACAGCAGTTTCTTCGTCGATTCTGAAGTCAAGTTCAACGAGCATATATCTCGAATCGTTGAGGGTTATGAATTCACCTTTTTCGAGATGCTCCTCAAATTTTTTTGAAAGGAAAACTTCCTGACCCTTATAAATTTCAACGGGTATTCCGCATTCTCTGACCGCCTGCCTGAGCGCCGAAAATTTCGTTTCAATATCCTTGCTCCAATAGTTGTCGAAGGTTGCGGGGATATTGCAATGCGGGGTTGCGATAATCGCTTTTGTGCCCGAATCGGCGGCAAGTTTTGCCATTTCGAGCGAATCGCTCAGATTACCCGACCCGTCGTCAACGCCGTGGAGAATGTGGCAGTGAATATCAAACATCGCTGTTCCCTCTCTGTTGATTATTTCTTTTATTATCCGTAAATGAATTTATTGATTCTTCTCGCCGCATCGTCAATATCAAACGATTTGATCGCCATACCGTTATAATATTTGTTCACACTTGCATCGGGATAAGGTACGGTCTGCGATTCCATTGAAACGCTTCTTCCCGCCGCCTTAACGGCAACCGATGATATGACGGATGTCAGTTCTCCGATTGAAATATTGGTTTTTACCAGAGAAAAAGCAAATTCGGTAAGGTCGTAGATTTCCGCAAGGCTCTTTTCTCTGACAATTTTGTTTGCGAGAAGCTGAATAACGTTTCTCTGACGGCCCGCACGGTAATAGTCACTGTCAATCTTTCTGATACGCATATACTGGAGACATCTGTCACCGTTCATAAAATTGGGACCTTCCTCAAACGGATATCCTCTGCCTTCCGAAATTCCGCGAAGATAATCCGCTTCCTTCTTGGTCAGATTTATCGTCAGACCTCCCGCTCTATCAATGAAATCCGTTACGCCGTTGAAATCAACAACAACGAATCTCTGGATGTCAAGGTCAAAAATTTCGTTGACAGTGTTAACCGCCAGACCTACGCCGTCAAAAGAATAGGCTGCATTGATTCTGTTCCATCTGTGACCCTCGATGGGCACAAGAGAATCTCGGAGAATTGAGGTCATTTTGATTGAGCCCGTTTTTCTGTTATATGAAAGAATAATAATCGAGTCGCTTCTGCCTCTCTCTCTGGTTACGTCTCTGGAATCCGTACCGAGAATGAGAATGTTTTCAATATCGGGGTCTTTTTTCGGAACTTTGTATATCGGTGTTTTACCGTAAACGCTGATTGCGTTTTCATTTCTGCCGAATGAAGCGTTTCTGTCAAAATTCGAACCGCCCGAAGAGCCTTTGCCCGTACCGCTGTTGCCGCCCTGATTAATGACGTTGGCAAGAGTGCCGTTTTCGTTCGTGACATCTCTGCCGAGTTCATCCGCACTGATTGTAAAATCAGCCCATTCGGCGGGTTGCGAATCCGTTTCAGGCTCAACGTATTCGTGGCTTCGGTCAACAATATCTACCTCGTGGTAGGCATTTTTGTTGTAGCTTATGATAAGCGGCAGAAAAACACCTGTCGCCGTGCCGATAATAAGCACAAAAGGAATCAGCAGACACAGTGCAATCACCGTTTTTTTCTTTGAATTCTTTTTTGATTTTTCAGACTGTTTGCTCATAAATTATCCCCCATGCCGCAAATGGCGGCACTTTCACTTATAATCTTTATTATTTTAACATAGACGTTATAAAAATACAATATATTACATTATATTTATTCAATATTCATTAATTACCAATATACAATTTCCAAACAAGCAAAAAAGACGGCCCGTACGTGCCACGCACCGTACAAGCCGTCAACCGTGATATATTTATTCTTCTTCTCCGCCGTAAACCGACTCCCACATTTCATTGATTGCATCGCCGATATCTTCCCATTCCTCTTCGGAATCGATTGTGTCGGGAATCGGCAGACCGCTTTTCAACGTGCGGAAAGCCTGCACCGCAATAACGCCCTCATCTTCGTCGTATTCGTCATCAAGGCATTCGGTATAAACTGCATATTTCTTTTGCAGTTCGGTATCTTCCATAATGCAGATGAGCGTGCATTTTTCGATATTGCGGGATTGACGGATCATTTCTTCTACTGACTCTTTTTCAATATCTGTCACAGTTTTCCTCCTTTCCTCTCTCCGGAGCCTCTGCTTGACTTACCCTCTCTGTCAGACTCCGGAGAGGCATCGCATCGGCAAAACTCCACAATTGCCGTATGCGGATAATTATATCGTTATGTAGATTTATTCTTCAATTGCCGTTCTTTTCTGTACGGGTCTGATGAATCTCGCAACGACACCGAACAGTATCTGTTCCATGCTGAACAAAACGAAATATACGGTTGCCGCATAAACAATGAACGTGAACGCTCCGTCCACTTCAAAAAGAATTCCGCTGTCAACAGCAAGATATGAAAGAGCAGTGTTCGTGGGAATCAGTGCCAGCGCCGAGATGACAAACATCCACACGTTTTCATATCCCTTAAAAAGCGGAACAAGCGCAACCTCCAGAAAGATTACCGCAATGCAGACAACCAGAACGGGAATGCTGAATGTCAACACGGACACGAGCGATAACACAAAAGGAATCAGCACTGCCGCATAACTGATGATTTTTTTCTCTTTCAAAAGCACGATATTACCCCCAATACGTTGACAATCAGAAGAAGCGGCAGTGCAATCTGTGTTGCGCATATGATTCCGCACATCAGAACAGTTGCCGCACCCGATACACCTGATTTTTTAAGTTTTTGTCTGCGACGTCGGCTTGTAATAACGTCGATAGCGTTTATAAGCACGTTGTCCGAACCGAAAAGCGCACTGAACATACGCATGCCGTCCATACTGCCGACCATAATGAAATTCATACAGCCGAGGATGATGTTCGTGGACGTTATGCCTAATGCAATCAGCGAAACCACACCCTCCGTATGTGCCGAAACAATCAACGCAAATCCTGCGAGTGCAAAATTCATTTCGACACCCGCCGCATAAATCTGGAGCTTTTTGAGTCGGCTTCTGACGGGCTTGTCGTCAATGATGACGTATGCTCCCGGAAGTATAAAATAACAAAGGAGCAATCCCGCTTCATACATATTTCCGCCGTAAGAAAGGCAGGCAAACATATGCCCCGCCTCGTGCACTGCCATACCCAGGAACAATCCCAGAACAGTACCCAATGCGATGCCGACCCACACCTCATCCGTGTAGAAATCCGGATCATTGCGGACAAAGAAACAAATTCCCGCAATCAGAAGCGGCAACCAGCTGATAAGCAGGAGACTGTTCATCAGTTCCGACAGAATAACGAGTCCCTCGCTGACCTTCGGTTCCCATAACGTGAGGATTTTCTGTGAAAGTCCCAGTGACATCCAGCGGTGTTTCTTTGCGTGTTTGTTTGAAATAAGTGCGTCGATAAATTCATTTCTCTTCACGTTGCCCGAAGGGATTTTCAACGTCGAGGGATCTGTTTTACCGTTAAGATTGACGGCAATATACGCCTCCTCTTTGGAAAGCTCGTATTCTTTGTCTTCAACCATGTCGACCAGTACGTACTCCCCTTCAGAAGTTCTTCTGACTTTCATCCAGCTTACAAGCTTGGGATATTTCATTCTCTCACTTCCTTCCCGGGGTGACCCGAAAGTCACCCCGTATCAACCGATTCAATCCTGCATCGGCATTATGCCGATCTGACCATCTCAGGCATACCCTTAAACACAGAGTCGATGACCTGAGAAATGTGCTTGACGGGAACAACCTCAATGCTGAACTGTGCAAGTTCCTCTGCGGTAAGCTCATCATAGTTACCCTGAGGAATGAACACCTTGTCACAGCCTGACTGCTGAGCCGCCTGAATCTTGGAAAGTGTACCGCCGATATTGAAAACATAACCGTTTGCGTTGATTTCGCCCGTATATGCAACGTTTTCAGTAATGGGAGTATCAAATGCCGCCGAAAGCATTGACATCAGAATTGCAACACCCGCTGAAGGACCGTCTTTCTCAACGGAGCCCTCACCGAAATGCACGTGGATACCCTTGCGTTTGAGAGCGCCGATATAGTTGCGTTTGATATAGCAGGCGGCAAGCTTCACGCTGTCAACGGTAGTCTCTCTGGGGAGACCCGTGATGGTGAATGAATCGTCATCGGGAATGAGAACGGTTTCAACCGCAAATGCCATACCGCAACCGCCGTTAGTGACTGCAAGCGCCTTTGAAAGTCCGGGATAAACCGTTTCGGGGAAGTTGCCTCTTTCGGCAAGAGGTTTTCCGAGCACCTTTTCAACGTCATCTGCAGATATGACGGCATGAGTTTCGTCCTTTCTGAGACAGAAAAGCTTGTCCTCAACGAGTCTGCAGACCGCCTTATCCGCATCCCTGACACCCATCGAGCGACAGTAAACGGAGGAAAGAAGTTTCTTCGCCTCTTCAGAGAATTCAATGCTGATATCTTCGGGACAGAGGTTTTTCTCTGCCTTGGGAATAATATATCCGGAGATGATTTTTTCCTTTTCCTTCTCGGTATAACCGTCAAGGTGAATAACCGTAAAGCGGTCAAGAAGCACCTTGTCAACAGCGGAAATATCGTTCGCTGTTGCGATGAAAAGAACGTTGGAAAGGTCAACGGGTACACCGAGGAAATTATCGGTGAATTCACCCGAGTTATCAAGCAGGTCAACGAGTGTGTTGGAAACCGCAACACCCGCATTGCGGCTCATCTTATCAATCTCATCAAGAATGATAATACCGCCTGCTGCACCCATTTCCGCCACAGCTTTGACGGGCTGACCTGCATCGGCACCGTTATATGCCTCGATATGACCCTTGATATATTTTTCGTCGCTGACGCCGTTGAGTGAAATCTTCACGCACTTGACACCGCAGCCCTCAGCCATGCTTGTGCCTATGCTTGACTTACCGCATCCGGGAGGTCCGACGAAAAGGAATTTATTGTTTGTGACGGGCTTACCCGTCATTGCGCACACGTTGAAAATTCTTGCAACCGTGTTCTTGACGTCATCCATTCCGCAGTGACTCTTGTCGGTTACTCTGAAGAAACGCTTTCTGTCAAAGTTACTGAAAGCATTTCTGTCGGGTACCATGCACACGAGATAACCGAGCTTCTTTTCATATTTCTCACGGAGGCTGGCGTCAAGGTCATCTCTTCTGAGCTTGTCGATAAGCTTCTTGATTTCCTTGGTAACGCGAGGGGGATAAAGATGTCTGTTACGGCGGAAACGAATGATTGCCGAGTCTGCGTCAACATAGTTTTCGATAACGGAACAAGCATATTCCTTTGTGATTCTGACGGGAATTCTGACACCTCTGTAATCCCATTCGGTGATAACCTTGTTGACGATTGTTCTCAGGTGCTTTTTGAGGTCTCTTGCACCGTCATCCTCACAGAAATTCTCGGCGATATAAGTGATGACGTCTTTGCTGACAGAGATTTCTCCCTTCTTGATTGAGAATTCTCTGAAAAGCTCGGGAAGAATATATTTCGCACCGATTGCCGCCTTCTCTTCCTCAGTGTAATCGTCAATGTTGATAACAGTGAAACGGTTGAGAAGATTTTCGGGAATGGTTTCGGTTGAATTTGCGGTTGCTACGAAAACGGTGTTGCCCGTTTTGATGTATGAGCAAAGGAATGCATCCTTGAAATATGCCTCGTCTGAAAGAGCATCGTTGAATGCAGTGCTCACCTTACCGCCTTCCTTGGCGGCATTGAAGGATTTTTCGAATTCATCGAGACAGAGTACGATGGCGGTTGTTTTCGCCTTATAGAATGCTGCCGCTACCTCGCCGCAGTTCGATGCCTCATAGCTGGGAGCATCACCCACAACGTCGAGCATCGAGGTTGCGGTGCCCAGAGGGATGACGAAGAACTTTCTGCCGAGCACCTCGGCAATCGCCTTTGCGAGAGCGGTTTTACCGACACCGGGGCTGCCGACGAGCAGGATGTTGAATCCCTTCTTGCCTGAATACTTTGCAGCAATGATTGATTCTGCAATCTTCTCCTTGACCTTCTTGAGACCGTGGAGCTTCGAGTTGAGAATTTTCATGATTTCCCTCTTGGTGAGAGTGATCTCATCCGCAACGTTCTGCACCGTATTGATGAGAATTGCAAGTCTTCTGAGTGCTCTTGTCTTGTTCGTAATCGGGAGGGTCTTATACTCTTCGAAAATGCCCTCGATATCCATCTGCTGCTGGGGTGTGAAAGACCTGCGGCAAAGCTCGAATCTGTCTCGGAGATCATCAACGTCAAGCTTCATCTTGCTCTCTCTCGAAACGGGATAAAACTCGCCTTTGTTGATTTCAATGATAAGCTCTTTTGTTTTTTCGGGCAGATTATTGAATCTGATCATCTTGATAAGTTTGGTTCTGATTTCATCAATATGACTGAACATATCATAGAAACATTAGGGAACAACCGCATGAGCAGTATAGCCCGTAGCCTTCTTGCTCGCAATGATGCAGATGTTTTCGCCCTTTCTGAACTCGTTGCCGCGGTAAAACTCAGCCTTGCTCATATCAATCGAAATGACCTTGTCACCGTAAATAACGGAGAAGCAGCCTGATCTGTCGATTACGATATTCTCATCGCAATAACGGACAACGGTAAAGAAATCGGAATCGGATGCATCCGCATCCTTGGACTGTCCTGAGTCTTCGGATACGTCGAATGACATGCTCCTGAAAAGCTCGTCAAATTTTTTGTCTAAGGCGTCCTTGCTTTTTTTGTCGCCTGTCTTTTTGGTTTCTGCCATAATA
>JAEIGA010020216.1_pt1 | contig 10149 bp, 12 predicted proteins | sample 9270691 | NCBI WGS metagenome assembly JAEIGA01 (sample SAMN17057246, study PRJNA624740) | gut metagenome | biome: biome; isolation source: fecal sample | host: Bos grunniens | place: China: Xizang | collected 2019
ATGTACGATGTCTATGGAAGTGGACGCTATGAATACCAAACCTCTACCGATCTGGTAAACTTCACGGATGAGCCTCTCTCCTTTGCCAAGAACTTTTATCCTCGTCATGGCTCTGTGATATCCATTACAGAACGTGAGATGACTCGGTTAAAGGAGGCTTTTGGAGCAATGTAATAATTAATAAACTTTTATTTTAATGGAATATATCCCAACAACTATTGAAGGTGTCTATCTGATAAAGCCTCGCGTATTTAACGATGCACGAGGCTACTTTATGGAGGCATTTAAGCAAGAAGAGTTTGATGTTAATGTATATCCGGTAAAGTTCGTACAAGACAATGAGTCGATGTCTACTTACGGCGTGTTACGTGGTCTACACTATCAGAAAGGTGAGTGGAGCCAAGCTAAACTGGTACGCGTAATCAAAGGGCGAGTACTTGATGTTGCGGTAGATATGCGTCAATCGTCACCTACCTTCGGTAAATATGTGATGGCTGAGCTGAGTGATGAGAATAAGATGCAATTCTTTATCCCTCGAGGTTTTGCTCATGGTTTTCTCGTGTTAAGTGACGAGGCTGTATTTACTTACAAGGTTGATAACGTATATGCCCCACAGGCTGAGGCTTCAGTGCTTTTCTCTGATGAAGAAATCGGAATCGAGTGGCCCATTGCTAGTGAGGATATGGTATTGTCGCCCAAAGATATGGCAGCAGGACCGTTCAGAGATGCCGAGTACTTTGATTGATAAGGTCTCTTATTTGTGGGTGCTGATAGCTCATGGTAGAGAATGATACTTTGTCGGAAAGGTTGAAAGAACGTTTGTCTGAACGTCCCAGCAAAGCGCTGACTCTGTCTCTTGCCTGTGAGGCGATAGACGATGTGCTGACATTACAAGTGTTGCTGCAACTTGTGCATACCGCCAATGAATCTTTAAGATGGCGGGCGGCATGGGTGTTGGAAAAAGTTTCAGAACAATGCCCTTCACTATTAATAGGGCAGCGTGATGAAATTGCAACTTTGGTGATATGTCCCGATGTTCCCTATGGACTAAAGCGTTTGTTGTTGGGAGTATTGTATAATCTACCTTCTGCTGAAGAGATAGATGTGTCATTGCTCAACTGTCTGCTTGATACGATGGCTTGTTTGCAGGCTCCTCCTGGTGTACAAGCTTTAGCCATGAAATTGGCAGCACGGCTATGCAGTGTCGATGAGGATCTGTATCGTGAGTTCAGGTGTGTCGTTCAGGGTATGGAACTTGAGTACTATTCTCCTGGAGTAAGGGCAGCGGCACGTCATTGCTTGAGGAACAAAAACAGAAAAAATAGATATTAGATATATAGATGAGTCGAAAGGTAATAGAGATTGTAAGTGGTGTAACTCGGCATCCGCTTTATAGGATGTGTAAACCTATAGATTTTGTTCTTTGTGAGGGGGAACAGATGGCTATTGTTGGCCCCAACGGAAGTGGTAAAACGATGCTTGTAAATACGCTCATCGGACGTTATCCACTGTTGATGAATGAAGTACGCTATGACTTCGGTGAAGCGAATAGCCGTATGGCGTATGAGAATATACACTATATTGCTTTTCGTGATAGCTATGGTGACTATGATCCTCACTATTACTATCAACAAAGATGGAATTCACAGGATGTAGAGCAGTCTCCTACGGTAAGTGACGCACTCATGGGGGCAGAAGGAAATGAGGAGTTGTTTCGAGAGTTTGCCATTGATGTGCTCATGGATAAGCAGCTTGTCATGCTGTCGAGTGGGGAACTTCGTCGTCTCCAAATTGTGAAGGCACTATTGATGCAACCTCGTGTACTTATTATGGATAATCCGTTTATCGGACTCGATGATACTATGCGTAATCAGTTGAAGCAGTTATTGCTACAGTTGGTTGATAGCCGTGGGTTACAGTTGATATTGGTGCTTTCGTGTGAAGATGAAATACCTGATTTTATTACGCATATAGTACCAATTGTCGATAAGGTAGTAGGGGAGAAGGTACGCTATGTGGCCCCAATAAAGAATACTACAGAAGCATGTTTTGTTGAGAATACATCTGATACGGTCCTTGAAGCAGACGCTGTAATAGATTTCCGTGATGTTACCCTTCGCTATGGGACACATACAATCTTTGAGAACTTAAATTGGAAAGTGTGCCGAGGAGAACGATGGGCATTAATGGGACGCAACGGTAGCGGTAAGTCGGCATTGCTTAGTTTGGTGTGTGCCGATAATCCTCAGTCGTATGCTTGCGATATCAGTCTCTTTGGCCGCAGACGAGGCACGGGAGAGAGTATCTGGGATATCAAACGTCGTATTGGTTACGTCTCTCCCGAGATGCATCGTGCCTATTTGAAGGATCTTCCAGCTATCGAGATAGTAGCCTCGGGCTTGCACGATAGTATAGGTCTTTATGTCCGTCCTCGTTCCGAACAGATGGGTGTATGTAAGGAGTGGATGCGTGTTTTTGGCATTGAAGAACTTGCTGATCGCACCTTTTTAACCTTGTCGAGTGGTGAACAACGACTCGTTTTATTGGCTCGTGCCTTTGTAAAGGACCCAGAACTGCTGATTCTTGACGAGCCACTTCATGGTCTTGATACACAACGCCGTGAAAAGGTTAAGGATATTATCAATGACTTTGGCTTGCGATCAGGTAAAACCCTTGTAATGGTAACCCACTATATAGAAGAATTGCCGGCTTGTATCTCACATTACAAGAGACTATAATACGATAAATCAAATATTCTCCAATCATAAATAATAGATTATAAATCCCCATGTGGTTAGCGTTAGCTTTTCTTTCGGCCTCACTACTCGGCCTTTATGATGTGAGTAAGAAACAGGCATTAAAGAGTAATGCCGTTATTCCCGTATTGTTTCTTAATACGCTCTTCTCATCACTTATCTTTGCTCCCTTTATTATATTGTCGGCCACGACATCAGTGCTTGATGATACGATGCTACAAGTACCTGTATATGGTTGGGAGGTACATAAGTTTATTCTTTTGAAATCGTTTATTGTGCTTGCCTCGTGGCTCTTTGGCTACTTCGGAATGAAGCATCTTCCGATCACGATTGTAGGTCCTATCAATGCGACTCGTCCTGTAATGGTGTTGTTGGGTGCACTCCTCATCTTTGGTGAGAGGCTCAATGCTTACCAGTGGGTGGGTGTACTATTGGCGATAGTATCGTTCATGTTGCTCAGTCGTAGCGGCAAGAAAGAGGGTATTGATTTTCGTCATAATCGATGGATATTCTTTGTAGTGTTGGCATCGGTATTTGGTGCAGTGAGCGCACTCTATGACAAGTATCTGATGCAGCGGTTCGATAGCATGATGGTGCAGTCGTGGTTTACGGTATACCAATGTTTTATCATGGGGACCGTGCTCATGGTATTGTGGTATCCCAAGCGTCGGCAGACTACTCCTTTCCGTTGGTCATGGGCGATACCGCTTATATCGATATTTCTTTGTATGGCCGACTTTGCCTATTTTACCTCATTAGCTCAAGCCGGTTCGCTTATTTCTGTTGTGTCTATGGTACGTCGGGGAAGTGTAATCGTGTCGTTCCTGTGTGGAGCCTTGCTTTTCCGTGAGAAGAACCTTCGTAGTAAGGCACTTGATCTCTTGCTCGTGCTTCTCGGTATGCTCTTCCTTTATATCGGTTCGAGATGATGAGAAAGGTTTGATTTCGGTTGATTATTCCAACGTTTTTGCGTAACTTTGCCCGTTCATAACGGTTTTTAAGAGTAATATATGCCACAAATATCACAACGAGGCACTTTGATGCCTGCCTCTCCGATTCGCAAACTGGTGCCTTTGGCTGACGATGCCAAGGCTCGTGGTGTTCATGTGTATCATTTGAATATTGGTCAGCCCGACCTTCCTACCCCCCAAGCTGCTCTCGATGCTATACGTAATATTGACCGTTCAGTATTGGAGTATAGCCCTTCACAGGGTTATCGTAGTTATCGCGAGAAATTGGTAGGTTACTATGCAAAGTATAACATCAATCTTACTGCCGACGATATCATCATTACTACCGGTGGCTCAGAGGCCGTGCTTTTCTCATTCCTTGCCTGCTTGAATCCGGGTGATGAGATTATTATGCCCGACCCCTTCTATGCCAACTATCAGGCATTTGCTATTTCGGCTGGTGCTGTCATTCGTACCATTCCTACAACGATAGAGGAGGGCTTCTGCTTGCCTAAGGTAGAGCGTTTTGAGGAGCTTATCAACGAGCGTACCAAGGCAATCATGATTTGTAATCCCAACAATCCTACAGGCTATCTCTATACTCGTCGTGAGATGAATCAGATTCGTGATTTGGTGAAGAAATACGATTTGTATCTCTTCTCTGACGAGGTGTATCGTGAGTTTATATATACCGGTTCACCCTATATCTCGGCTTGTCATCTCGAGGGTATTGAGGATAATGTGGTGCTTATCGATTCAGTATCAAAGCGTTACTCAGAGTGTGGTATACGTATCGGTGCATTGATTACGAAGAATAAGCAGTTGCGTCAGGCTGTGATGAAGTTTTGCCAGGCACGTCTGAGTCCTCCTCTGATAGGTCAGATTGCTGCCGAAGCTTCTCTTGATGAACCTGAAGACTATACTCGCGAGACTTACGATGAATATGTAGAACGTCGTAAGTGCCTTATTGATGGCCTAAATCGTATTCCGGGTGTATATAGCCCTATCCCCATGGGTGCTTTCTATACGGTGGCCCGTTTGCCGGTAGATGATAGCGAGAAGTTCTGTGCATGGTGTCTTAGCGATTTTAATTATGAGGGAGAGACAGTAATGATGGCTCCTGCTAGCGGTTTCTACACCACTCCCGGTGCAGGTCGCAATGAGGTACGTATTGCGTATGTACTCAAGAAAGATGATTTGCAACGTGCACTAGTTGTATTGGAGAAGGCGTTAGAGGCATATCCGGGCAGAGTTCTGTGATAGGCAACAAGTAACTGTTTCTTCTGTGTAAATATATGGAAACCTTCATCGCCCGACGTCTTTATAAGAGTGAGCAAGGCAGCCGTAGCGTGTCTCGTCCTGCTGTGTTCATTGCTCAGATTGGTGTGGCCTTGGGCCTTGCTGTGATGTTGGTGACGATAGCTGTTTCGTTTGGTTTCAAGCATGAGGTGCGCGAGAAGGCAGTGGGCTTCAGTTCGCATCTTCACATTAGCAATTACGACACAGCTCAAGACTACGAGGCATTGCCCGTAGCTGCTGATAGTGGGTTGCTACAGACGCTTCTCCATACCCCCCATGTGACTCATGTGCAACGCTATGCTACAAAGGCTGGCGTATTCCGTACCGAAGAGGACTTTATGGGTTATGTACTTAAAGGAGTAGGTAGCGATTATGACCTTTCGTTCTACACCCGTTATCTGAAAGAGGGTGTTGTACCTGAGTTCTCTGATAGTGTATCATCAAACCAGATTTTAATCTCTCGTGCTATTGCCGACAAGTTGCAGCTTGCTGTCGGTGATAAGATAGACTCCTACTTTTTGCAAGGCAGTATGCGTGCCCGTCGTTATACGGTAGCCGGTATCTATGAAACAGGTTTTAGCGATTACGATCGTCTGTTTGTTGTTACCGACCTCAAGGCCGTGCAATCCCTTAACCGTTGGGAGTCAGATCAGGTAACGGGTATTGAGGTTATGCTCAATCATTTTGATAGAGTAGAGGAGATGAATTGGGAACTGGGTTCTCAACTTGACCGTACCAAGGATAAGTATGGCGAAGAGTATCTGGTACAGTCGGTCGAGGATATCAACCCAGGTCTTTTCGCATGGCTCGATGTGCTTGATATGAACGTCTGGCTTATCCTGTCGCTTATGATTGGTGTCGCAGCCTTTACGATGATTTCAGGTTTGCTCATACTCATCATTGAACGTACTCAATTTATCGGCATTCTCAAGGCATTGGGCGCGTCAGACAAAGCTGTGCGTAAGACCTTCCTTTATCTTGCTATGCTCATCATTGGTAAGGGTATGTTCTGGGGCAATGTAGTCGGCTTAGGACTATGTGCCGTGCAGAAGTTTACTCATCTGATACCTCTTAATCCGCAGGATTATTATCTCGATTGTGTGCCCATAGAGTTCAACTGGCCCTTCATCGTTGCGGTCAATGTGGCCATGTTTGTCTTGTCTGTGCTCATACTCATCGTGCCCTCACATCTCATATCGCGTATCTATCCTACCAAGGCCATGCGTTTTGAGTAATGCGACGTTATAGTGTGTGTAAAACGATGTATTAAATGGAACAAAACATAATTTTACTAACCATAAAAGATATAATTAGATATGACCTTCTTAGATTTAGTGAAAGCCCGTTATTCGGTACGCTCTTATGAGCAACGTGCTATCGAATCCGAAAAGTTGCAATATGTGATGGAGTGTACACGCCTTGCTCCTTCGGCAGTGAATCTCCAGCCCTGGAAGTTTTATGTAGTGACTAAACCCGAAGATTGCGACAAGATACGTCAGTGTTACCATCGCGATTGGTTCAATGAGGCTCCCATGTATATTATCGCTTGTTCCAACCACGATGAATCATGGAAACGTAGACGCTCTGAGCCCAAGGACCATGCCGATCTCGATATCAGTATTGCTGTAGAGCATCTTTGTCTTGCAGCTGCAGAGGTAGGTTTGGGTACCTGTTGGGTGTGTAACTTTAATGTGGAGTTGTGCCGCGAACTCTTTGGTATTGCTGCTCCCTATGAGCCTGCAGTGCTCATCCCCATTGGCTATCCTGTTGAGGGAGAGGTGACCGAGAAGACTCGTAAACCTATGGATGAAGTATTTGTGACATTATAATATCCTTTATTTTTAACAATTAAACTGAGAAACGACTATGAACGTAAAACGCATCTTTGCAGTTTGCCTTCCCGCATTGCTGCTTTTGGCTTTGGCTTCGTGCCACGAGCCCATCTATAGTGAGGCTCCAGAGTATGGCAGACTCAAGTTTACATCCGAAGCTCCCTCATCAATAACACTCGACAATCAAGGCTCTATTAAACCTTCGTCTATCTGTAATCCTGGAGATTCTGTTACAGTATTCATGCAGGTAGCCTATACGGGTAGTTATATTACCGAGGCCGAGTATATCTGGAAACTCTATGTGAGTACTGACAGTGTAGTGACCAATATCGTAAGAGTGATAGCTCCACATAAGCAGCTTGCTCCCCCCATGTGGACCTTCAAGGCACCTTCTGAAAACGGTAAGTATAGTGTGAGCTTCAAAGCTAAGTACGACTATTCAGCTCAGACCGAGACAGGTCAGATATATGGTGAGTCATCTTCATATACTGGCGAGCTCAATGTGAGATAAACGATTTATATCGGTCGTATTGGTTAAAGCAAGGGTGTCCCCCTTGCTTTTTTTGTTAGGACAATAGGCAAGGAAGCGTTGAATGTTGAAACTTGCATTGACTTCAGCCCCTTCGTGCCTCGACCTGAAGGTTGTGGTCATTGGCACAAACTTCACCATTAATCTTTTATCTTTTTTTACTTTCGAAAATCACAAGTTATTCTCTTTAGTTGGATTCTGATTTAACAATTAGAATCGTCGTATTTCAGAGTTGGGGCCTCTCTTTTTTTAAGAGAAAAGCATGTGCCCCATACAGATGCTAAATTTTGTCATCTGTAGACGCTTCGATTTATCATCTATAGATGCCTGATTTTGGTCATCTATGACGAAAAAAACTTTCATCTGTAGGAACCATGGAAAATTGTCTAAGAAGTGTTGCTTGAAATGTTATTTGTTGATTATACAATTGTTAAAATTTTCTTTTCTCTCTATGCCTTCTTTGCCCTTCTTTACCTTTCTCTACTCTCTTTACTTCAGATCACAAATTAAGAATGTTTTTGTACCTTTGTGACTTCTGATCAGTTGAAATAAAAAACAAAATATATGAAAGGATTTTACTCGTTCTTTATATTTACAATCGCACTTCTGCTTTGCGCAAACAAGATGAGTGCTTTCGACTTTGAGGTGGATGGTATCTTGTATAGTGATAATTGTAACCCCGATATAGGTTTAATAGTATCGGTGACGTATGGAAGGAATATAAATGGTGACTCTGATGTATACAACGCATTACGGCCAATAAGCCATTCATCATGCAGTTGCCCAATAGCGATGAGTATCGTGATATTTACAATATGGAGGGTGAAGTGACCCTCAGTGCGACAAACGTAACAGTGCTTCCCACTACAGATATGGAGCATGAGGTGGGTAATGGTTATGTCATGCTCGGAAGCTATGAGGACATTACTGCCGATAGTCATGTATATGCCCTCAACGATGAGGAATATACCACCGATGGTGAAATCTATATGGCTAGTAGCATCTTTGTAGCGGATTCTCGCGATATCCGTCCTTTCGAGGCGTATGTATATACCACTAATGCCGGTCGTGCTCCTTATTTGCGTATTGGCAAAGAAACCACAGGTGTGGTTTTGTCAACAGTCAACGGTCAACAGACAACGGAGATCTATGACCTTACCGGTCGTAAGGTGCTGAATACTGAGAACCTGAAGGATGGTGTTTATATCGTGATTGGAAAGAAAGTTGTAGTTAAGTAATTATTGCAATTTGTGATGCTAAGAGAGTCTGGTTTACCTTAGGGGTAGAAGACTCTTTTTTAGTCTTCTATATCACTTGCTTCCTTATCTTTGCAATCTGGTTGCATGGATTTTTGTGGTTTTTTGAGTATCTTCGCACTCGAATTTGAAATATATTATATAATACGATATGAATAGACCTATAGCGACAATTGCCTGCTTATGTACTGCTTGCCTTTTTGCGGCATGTGGAGGCAGGGGAGATGAGGCTCACAATCACGAAAGTCATAATCACGCTGTACATAGTCAGTGTAATCATGATCACGATCACGACCATGAACATCATCATGAGGCCGAGCATGACCATTCGGGACACAGCCATGCCGAGCATGACCATGAAGGGCACGCAGAGCATAATCATTCGGAACATAGTCATGAGGGTCATGACCATGCCGGACATAATCATGCCGATCATGACCACGGTCATGTTCATGGGCATGGCGAGCATGCTCATGGTGAGGGAATAGCCTTTACTCGTGCTCAGGCCGAGGCTGCTGGATTGCAGGTAGAGGTCATCGATGAACTTCCTTTCTATGGGGTGATAAAGACGGCCGGACATATACAGGCTCCCGTGGGAGGTGAGGTTGTGGTAGTAGCTGCATCGGCAGGTGTGCTATACTATACTGATCCTTCGATTGTAGAGGGACAGGCTGTAGGTAAGGATCAAACTTTGGCAGGTATATCGGCAAAGAAGTTACAGGATGGTGATCCCTTGGTAAAGGCTCGCCTTGCTTATGAAACAGCCTTGGCTGAGTATGAGCGTGCAAAACGCTTAGTGGACGATAAGATAATCTCCGCCAAGGAGTTTGAGCAGGTGTGCTTGCGTTATGAGACAGCTAAGACTACTTATGAGGGACAGGCACAGGGAATGACTGCCAATGGTGCTTCGGTAACAGTGCCAATGGCTGGATATATAAAGCAGTTGCTTGTAGAGAATGGGGCCTATGTTGAAGTGGGGCAACCCGTAGCTGTGGTCACTCAGGTTCGTCGTTTGCAGTTGCGTGCCGAGGTGTCTGAGCAGTATTATTCACAGCTGTCTAAGGTGAGTGCTGCATATTTCCGTCCTTCGTATACTGATCACCTGTACAAGACAGCAGAGATGAACGGTCGTCTTGTGGCTTATGGACGTGCTGCTGTAGAGGGTGCTTCGCACTATCTGCCCGTGACCTTTGAGTTTGACAATGTAGGTGACATCCTTCCTGGTACGTATGCCGAGGTCTATCTGCTTACTACCCCCGAGGAGGGAGTGGTGTCTGTACCCATCAGTGCGCTTACAGAGGAGCAGGGGCTCTACTATGTATATGTGCAAGTTTGTGCCGAGGAGTATATGAAGCGTGCCGTACATCCAGGACGTCGTAATGGCGAGCGTGTAGAGATTCTTCATGGTTTACAACATGGTGAACGCGTTGTCACTCAGGGTGCTTATCAGGTGAAGTTGGCTTCGGTGACAACGGCTATACCACATGGACATAATCATTGATTTACAATTTGACAATTGACAATTTA
>JAEIGA010020217.1_pt1 | contig 10149 bp, 5 predicted proteins | sample 9270691 | NCBI WGS metagenome assembly JAEIGA01 (sample SAMN17057246, study PRJNA624740) | gut metagenome | biome: biome; isolation source: fecal sample | host: Bos grunniens | place: China: Xizang | collected 2019
AGCTTGTAGAAAGGTATATAATGCTGACCTTCTACATGGATAGTATCCATCATCAACTGGTCACAATTTGTGACATATTCGTTATGCTCTCAAACAATATACTTCGCTATTAGCAGATAATCTCCATCTGGTATGTTTATCATTCATAATCCACTACTCTCTCTTCAAGATATGAATCATTTATCGTGGAAAACCATAGGTTGTTTCGTTATCTTTTTTTGAATTAGCTTCATTTCTTCTTGCAGGTGGAGAATTGTTCCACTCAACGTTTCTACTGTTGTTTTTAAATCAGCTATTACTTTGTAGAGAGATTTAATTTCAGACTTTTCTTCTTCTAGTTTCATTCTAAGTTCATTTATCTGTTGCTGTTTATCATTGAATGCTTTATTTATCTTAGCAAAGCTCTCATTATTTAGTCATTGTGTTTCTAGTTGGAGTGCAATTTGCTTATCGTGATTATCGAACTGTCACTTTAACCACAACACTTCCTTTTGAAACTCAGCTAATTCCTTGTTATCATATCAGATTTTTATCTCTATTGGTTTTTTGAATGCTTCACTCTCTAACTTCCATACATTTCAGCTTTTTTTACCCTCTGTTAAATCCATATAAACACTCTTTACTTCCATAGGTAATAATAGGATATAAATCTGAGTGTAATATATTCTGTATAGTTGGGATTTTGAAATTAAGAAAAAAGACAGCGTTTGCTGTCCTCCTTCTATTTGTGACTATTCACTATTTCTTGTCATCTCTCTGTTTATCTAGTTCCTCTGTCTTTAATGCTAACCAGAATGAAAAGATAAAGAACTTTGCTCAGAGATATAACAGAGCTAGAATTACTAATAATACAGTCATTTTATATAAAGGTTAGGGTATAAATATACAATATTATATACTCTTATTATTTTGAAAGTCAAGTCTTTTTATTTCTGTCTAAGTCATTGTTTTCAGTATGCTCTATCTATATCTTTCCATGTAAGTCATAAATCTTCAACATCAAACAAGCCCTCTGGGTTAAACACTCTTTTCTCAGCTATTTTGTTCGCTGTATCCTCTGGTACTCACATCTCTTTCAAGACATCTCATATCTGGTTGCTATATTTATACTTTGTCTCGTCTGATAACTCTCACGTTTCTTTTATCTCTTCTACAGCATTTTTCTCAGTCTCTAATAATTCATCTATCTTTCCAATGAGGTCTCTATATTCTTTACCTCACTTCCTTCACGCTTTTTGAGAACTTTCATATTGTTCTTTTAAGAAGAAGTTGAAGTTATCTATAATATCATCTGCTGTTAAAGGTACGTTGTTAGTTAATTTATCCCACACTCATTTAAGAGATGCAATATCAACTAATGCTTTTTGTGCATCTGTTTGATGAGGTTTTTTAATCCTTACTTTTCTTCATTTACCTATCAAATCTTGTAGGGAATCTATAAAGGACGTTCATTCTCAATATGTTCTATCTAGTTCTGTCAATGCGTTTGATAATTCTGGATATTTCTCTAATAACGCTTTCTTAACTATTCTTTTTATTCATTTATATGAGTTCTCAACAGATGCCTTATTTGTTCAAGGTTTAGGTGTCTTATTTGGGTCTGCGTCATATATTTTAAATTGTTTCTGTAGTTCTCTGGCTAAATCATATAATCATCTTCAATTTATTACATCATTGTTATAATCTTCGATTAATTTATATGTATTTATTCGTCACTCTTTAGGAGTATCTATTTTCAATTTAATGGTATAGCTTGTATCGTTAGGGTCTATTCATCACTCTAATCACTCTACTCACTCTAATCATTCTACTCACTCTAGTCATTCTTCATACACTCTCTCATAAGGTATATCTTGAATGTCTAATAATTGCTCTATTCATTCTATTACAGCTCTATCTTCATAAGGTATTCAGTCTTTTTCTCATTGAGATAACTCTTTGATTCTTTCTTTTGTGAATGGTTCATCTACTTCATCTAATAGCAAGTTCTCTTTCTTTATTGTATCTCACTGAGTCTTTTCTTCGATTAGAGATATAAGGTCTTCTGGGGAATTTATTTTACTCCTTTCTTCTGGAGTTATTTTATCTAACACATTATTAGCAGCTTCAGTCTTCTTCTCATCAACGTTTTGAATTAATCTTGATGTAGCGTCTTTATTTATTTTATCTGCTTTAGCTTTATCTAAGTCTGCTACTATTTCTTCATCTAAATTCCATCATTTATCTATATATCTTTTTAACGCAGGGTCTAGCACTTCATTAACAACAACACCTCATATATCATTGTTTTGTGTATCTTGTTTCGCTTTCATGTATTGGTCCTTAGTCCACTTTCCTAATTTTAATGCGTTTCTTATCGTCCATCTTAACACATCTCAAGGTACTTTAGAAACAGACTTTAGTGCCTTTCAAGGTGCAGCTTTTATATTTCAAGGTAAGTCTCTAACTGTATCTACTGCATTTCTTAATTTAGCACCTGCATTATAAGCAGCGTTTCATATTTTATTTTCTGCAGATTCAAGATAATCATTTGCCATATCTGCAAATTTATTTCTATAGTATGTATATACACGTATAGCATCTCATAATTTAGTGTTCTCTGCTAGCTGTTGCAATTTCTTAGTTGTCCATTTCTTAACAGTCTTAGTGCTACCTGCAGTTACGAGAAGTGAACTAAGTACAGACATATCCCATAGCTGTTTATATTCTTCTGCTCATAGTGAGTCTCTAAAATCAGACGCTCATGGTAATATATTAACAGCTCTTCATCATAGCTGTATAAGTGTGGCTAAAGCATCAATAGGTATATTTAGAACTGGAGTGTTAGCCATCACAGACAATTTACCCTTTGCTGATGGGAAGAAATAAGTGAATAGTGCATCCAATGTACCTAGAGTTGCTGTAGCCATTCACTTACTTGGAGAAGCCTCCCAAGCCTTCATGAATTCTTCATCTTGCAATAATCACTGTAATTTAGCGATTTCTCTATCATTTAGCTGACTAACGTTTTTACCATATTCCATGAACGCTAAATTTTCCAATGCTCAGAACTCTCTACTTCTATTATAGTTTGAGAATTCTTCATCTCAATTATATATATCTCTGAATTGATTTACTATTCATTCTCATGAATCAACGAAGTTCCTTACTGAATTAGTTGCTAGATTCAAAGCATTTCAAGCAAAAGTATCCCATACTCAACCTAGCCATGACACTACAGCATTTGCTGCTTCATCTTCTTCACTAGGGATGAATCATTGTTCAATTCAGAACTTCTCTAAGTCGAAATCTGGACTAGAAATAGCATCTAGCACCATATCTCTTTTCTCTGGATACATCTTATCGTAATATGTATCCATTATGTCTCTTGTGCTTGATGGAAAATTCTTAGCTCATTCTTCTTTCATGTGGTCGTATATCATATAAGCCACTCAGTTGAAATTAGACCAGAAGTTATATTCTGATTGTAATTCTGGTGTAGCTGCATTATGAGTTCATAGAGTTATAGTGTCATTTATCAGATTCTGCTCTGTTTGCTTTGTATTCATCTCTTGGGCAGCTCTTCTCTCATCCATAATTCTTCTTATGTTAGCCTTTATATTTGATGGCAATATTCAAGTCTGACTCAATCATTCTGCACCATTGTACGATTGATTGTTATTTTTTTCTTCTAACATGGTAAATCTTATTAAATAATAAATTATTTATTTTTTGCTCTACTCGAAGCCATATCAGAGAATGATTGAGAGCCTTCATTGCTGTTTCATTCTTCAATCTCTCTGTACCTAGCAGCATCATCACTTATTTTGTCTTCCTTATTCTTCTTATATCAGTAATTCCATCATCTGAATAATCATGAATATCTAGCATGGTCTATAGTTATATAATCAGAGAAATTTGGATTATAAAGTCAAATAAGCCCTCAAAGTTCTTGTAATGTATTTCATTCCTTACCCCACATCTCATCTAACTGCTCATCAGTTATAGGCATTCATACTTTTTCTCTAAGAACTTTATATTTATCGTTAATAGCCTGTTTAAAGCTATAATCAGTAGCTGCTCAATTAATAGGAGTAGCAGCATCCTTAACCATCTTCATGTCAGCATCAGATACTGGATATAATGATACTCATCATTGTTTAGCATTAGCTAACTGATTAAACACTTCTGTTGCTTTTAGATGATTATATGCTACAGCCCAATCAGCTCATTCTCATCGTAAATCTCATACATCTATAGTTCAATCTTCTAGCATAGAGTCCATGATATTTTGCCTTTGAATATAATTGGCGTCCTGCATAATTATAAACTCTAAATCTCTTAGTATATTCCAATATTCTTCTAGTGTTTCTCATTGGTACTCCTTGAAATTAGCAAGTTCATCTGTAGCTATTTCTATTGCCTTTTCTAAAGGTCATCCTATTCATAACTCTGCCACAAAGTTCTCCCATTTTTTTCAATCTATCTGTCATGTCTTACTTAATGCTTCATCAAGCCTATTATATACATCAGCTTTACCAACAGCGAATCAATAATCCCTCGTCACTTTTCTTCTTACATCAGAATATAAGTCTGTTCAGTTATCTTTAGCAACTTGGTAATTACGTGCCTCTTGTCATATTTGGTCTGCAGTACGACCATGTGCTTCTGCATATTCTGATAATACTCACTTAGATTTGAATCAAGCCTTAAGTATTTCTTCGTATGTATCTCTTAGTTTCGTATTATATCATAGAACTGGGTCAAATCATGCTTCAAGAAGTCTTGGGTCGTTTTCAGTAACTCAATATCAATATACTATAGGTTCTCACTCTGGAGGAGTTATTACTACTCTTCATTGTGCATTAGTAGATACGGTGCTTCATTCTGGGATGTTAGGTATTACAAACTCTTCTGATGTCTCTTTTTCTGGTCTATTAGCAAGTGCATTAGTAGCAAATGCCGTCATTCATGGTAGGTTATCTTTGAATCAATACATCTCTGCAATTGATGCTCTATCTGTGTTACTAATATCTTTGTTGTCAGTATCTAAGAAATTATTGAAATTAATATAATCTTGGTCAGTCCATCATTCATTAGAAATCTTAACTTGTCACTTGTTTACATTTCTAAATCATAAGATAGATTTACTATTTATGTTTATTCCACTAATAGCTGCTTTTTCGTCAGACTTACCATTCCAATCCATATATTCTACTGTTCAATCTTTATGTACTCCTAAAACAATACCGATATGTCATGCAGGTGTTCAGTCTTCTAATTTAGCACCAGAATTGATAATGATTAAATCTCATCTCTTTGGTACATAATTCTCATCTTCGTTGATTAGAGCTTTCTTTCTCTCTAGTGTAGATAAACTAGGTAATGTAATTCATAACATAGGTAAATAGTATGTCTGTATTCATGCAGCACATTGTGCATTACCTAATTGTCAATTATCAAACATACTATATAATTCATCTACCTTCTGTGATATTTCCTCATCTGATAGAGTAGTCACATCAAAACTATCTCATTCATTCTTAGCAGCTTTATTTGTGTCAGCTTTCAGCTTAGCTTTATCTATCTCTATTCCTTGTTCTGTAGCCCATTTCTTTAATTTGTATTCATCTCTCTGTAACTCTAACTGGTCTTGTTTTAATTGATATTCTTTCTCCCATTGAGTCTGTGCTATCTCTGTCTTATATCTATTATATGCAGCATTATATCTATCTTCTAATATCTGCATTTGGTTTTGTATCTCTTGTGTCTTATTGCTAATATAAGCATTTACCATATATTCTGGGGCATCTCATTTGAACTTACTGTTTGCCTCTTGTCTAAGGTTCTTAAGTCTGTTCTTTAATATAGCCATATCTTCCTCTATTGATGCCATTGTTTCACTAGCTTCATTAGCAGTCTGATTCTGTGCTAATGAGTCATGCACATCTTTTGTAATCTCTACTGAACTCTTTGTTCATGTAGCATTATTAACTCAGAAATTGGCTATCCCTGTATTAGCATTAGATTGTCCGTTAGCAGCAGTTGTTGTCATCTCTTCTCCACTAGCAATAGCTTGCACGTTCTTTTGTGCTATCTGTTTCTTCTGCTCAGCCTTTACTTCTGCTATGAACTCTGGATAATATTTCTCTGCGTTTCTCCATGTCTGTTCATCCCATGTAATAGTTCATTCATTTAAACATACTGCTATGTTACGTGGGTCTTGACTAACAAAGTTTTGTAACTTCACTACATCTCATTCTTGCATAGCTCTTAACACACTATTAGCATCTGATAATGTATCTATTCATTCTTTAGGATTTCATTCCTCTGCTGTTGTCTTTCAGTATATCTTACCACTAGTATCTTGTACTATATCCTCAGCTTTAGATAAATCTGGTTGCTCTTTTGCTAAATCTCCTATTCTCTTCCATACTGCTTCAATAGTGTTTGCTCTATCTGCTTCTGATGAATTATAAAATCAATTCTGACTTTGTAGAAATTCAGCTACTTCTTCTCTACTTAGCTTTCATTCATTAAATAATGCTGACGCTATTTCATCGTTTCTCCTAGATATATATCATGGATGGTCTGTACCATATACTTTAGAAGCCTGTCCATATACAAAGTTAGGATTCAAATCCTTAGTTGTAATATCTGGATTATAGTTTACATCAGAGTTCTTTACATATTCCCCTGTGTATTTCTCATTTAATCATCATTTAGTTGATTGTTTATCTGGACTACTATCATCTCAATATTCATTAAAACTCTGATTAGCTCAACTTATTGGCTTATTCATGTCCATGTTTGCTAGATAATCAGCATTCAAATCTATAAATGGGTCATAATTCTTATCAATAGGTTTTACTTCGCTCTCGTTATTATTGCTAACGGTACTACCTGCTGTTTTAGTTCAGTCTTGATACACAATCAAGTCGCTACCATCTTTAACTGTCTTTGCCATTGATTTATATATTATAAGCTAAATCTATATATTCTACCATCCACCAATTAGAGTCTGTTGCCATCTCTGATTGGATGTCGTTACCACTCTGGTCTTCTAACTTTAACTCTAACCAATCTCACTTATCTAAATCACATTCTACATATCCAAAGGATGTCATTCTTAATATCTCTCATCATGTATTCCATTCCCAATCAAATACAGCTCTACTCTGTGTCGTTCCATCTGTCTTATGCTGTACTACATAACAGTGTATCCTAGTTATATTTGAATCTATATTATTGAACTGTTCCTTATGCTGTATCCTATACCTTCATTTCTTTATTATCTCACAACTGATTCAACTATGTCATCCTGTCTTTATATATTGTCATGTAATATACGGTGTTACTGTTCATCACGGTTGTATATCTAATCTCGCTAAGTTAGGTTCTCGTATCTCTATCGTATCGGTGGGTGTTCAGTCTAACTTAGTTCAGATTATCAGAGTTCTACCTGCCTTATCAGCATAGTATTTATTAGAAAATATTAACGTATCCCTTAGAGTCATGAACTGGTCATAAGTAGCAGGTCTGTTATTATCTCCTATAGGGTACTCTCATGGAGTAGCCCTATAATCATGCTGTCAGTCTTGTAAAGTTCGTTCCATTGTTAATTTATATCATAAACATTATTAACTTTGTCTTTTGTATGGTATCTTAGGTCTATCTGCCTTACTATTGGCGTAGCACGTTGTGCCGCTAACTGTGTTTCACTAGGATTGTTAGGTGCATCATATCTGGTTATAACTATCGCATAAGTTATTGTCTGCCAATCAAATTTGAATGAAGATTCGCTACCATTACCTAAGTCATTGAATAGGTTAGATTTCTCTGTCCTTGTTTTTCAATTCTTTTGGTCTATGTGCATTACATGATACCAATAACTAGCTTCTGTGAATGAATGTGTATTTCTCCATAAGTTGTTAGGACTTACATATATATCTATCATTCAATTGAGATTTGTTAGTGGGTTAAGCTCATAGTTAAGTCTGACTTCATCCAACATCTTTGTGAACGTTCATCATTCCTTTCACTCAAACTCTCTACTAATCAATACTCATTGTGGTTGGTATCATTCGTCCTTATATGTTATCTCCATCCCATTCTTACTCTCTGGAACTGGTAGTCATGTATCTATCACTCTCATGATATAGCATCACCATTCTGTTGATACATAGAGGTATCATTGATTCTCACATACTCCATACACTTGTACGTTATTATATAATCACCATTTCATGTATCACTTGTCATATCCTTGTGGATTATATGTGAATTGGAATAATCCATAAGCATCTGCTATGTAGAACTTTCATCTACAGTATGCAGCATTTAGTCATACAGGTCATACAAAATATGGTGCTTTCGTATTCACATCCATAGGGTCTAATCATGCTCTAGTTTTGAATAACTGCACTGGTGTGGTTCAGACTAATTTATATAGGTTTACAAATCAGTCAGTACCATCTAAACTAGATACATAATAATCTATTCCATTAATATTATATACTCTTAATACTCTTACTCATGTTAAATCTACTAGATTATACACAAATGTATTCCTTAGATTATTATTACCTTGATAGTAGTATACTTTAGTATTCCATCATTCATCTACTGCTCGCACTTTCAAATATTCAAAAGTACAAGTCAGACCAACAACTGTGACTCATGCTTCATAAGTTAGCACTTTCTTCCATCAAGTCTTTCAGTGGTCTTCTAGTGGTACTGTATTATGAGGATGAGTAACTGGGTTAGCCTCATCTAATTCTGGATAGTATACCCATATCTCTTGTCCACAAGCTACTACTAATCTAGTATTGTTGTAATTAAGTATAGCAGTTATTACTCAGTTAGTTATATCCATTTGGTCTGTCGCTGTATTAGGGTCTTCTATGCTTTCATCTGTTGATTCTGGATGGTCTCGTGGCTGTAATGTGTACTGGTCGCTTGCATCTCATGTAACCCTTATAGAACTAAGTACATTATTTCATTGGCTATCAGTAATAGGAAACCAAAAAAAGTCTTGGAAAACTACTCATGGACATATATGATAATCTGAATTAGAATAGTATCAGTTTTTATCTCATTTAGCAGTACCGCCGCTAAAGAATGTATACTGGTTAAACCATTTAGGTTTTGCTAATCATGTTACATCTAATGCTACTACTCCATTATCTCATACACTAGTTAATTGACATCCTGCAAAGTGTGTGGTGAAATATGCCTTAGTAGATAATTTAAGTCAGTGTAGCTCATCATCACAGTTTATATTACTACTATACTGAAAACTATGGTCCATTCAGTAATAGACATCCATTGCTGTTCAGTCTACCCAACTAACTTGTGAAATCTGATTTGTATTTCTCTTTTCTCCTACTGCCATTATCTGTTTCTAGTAATGATAAAAGTATCTTAAATCTGCAAATCATTCATCTATTGGTCTCTTATCCTTGTTTAGTCAGTAAATATTATCATGTAGTGTATTCTCAAATTGCTGATAATACCATTGTGCCATTTCTGGATTCTCTGCTTGATATAGTCTGAATGTTATATAGTCATCAATAGCATCTAAGAAATATCGTGGTAAGTTTAGTTTAGCAATATCCATTGAAGTTCAGCTATTAGGGAAAGCATCGTCATACTTTACTGGTTGTTGCACGAAATTATAAGCTAGAGTTAATCATCTATCTACATCTACAGTAGGTGTTGGGAATATCTTAATATAGCTTTTATATACTCAATCTTCATATTTAGGCACAAATATGTATCTAGGATTTCTCCTAGAGATTCTTCCCCATATCATAGGTCAACCATATTGTCTTCAACCTTGTAGTTTAACATCTCATGTTTCTGGATAGTTCTTTAATGGTCTGATGTTATAATCTCAGAACTCCATAGGTTTACATACTCTATATAGAGGTAATCCATTCTTTCACGCCGCATAAGCCACTCTTAGCTGAACTATTGAGTAGAAATCTTCTATATGGTCGTCAGCATCAAAAGAAGGAAGTGGATATTCATCTACTCCCTTTCTTATGTTTGCAAAAGTGACACTAGTTGATTGTTTTCATGAAACATATTCCAGTATCATCTTCTGGAATACTAACATTCATTTATTAAACCATGCTAATCGTACTTTCTTGTTTACTTGCGTATCTC
>JAEIGA010020218.1_pt1 | contig 10149 bp, 8 predicted proteins | sample 9270691 | NCBI WGS metagenome assembly JAEIGA01 (sample SAMN17057246, study PRJNA624740) | gut metagenome | biome: biome; isolation source: fecal sample | host: Bos grunniens | place: China: Xizang | collected 2019
AAGAATATTATATATACGCTTCTGCATCAAATTGGCAAAAGAAGTATCTTTAAAATAAAGCTGTTTAAGATCAGTATTTTTTTTATCCATTAATCTATTTTTTTTAGCACCAAAGCAGTTCTACTTGGTAAATAAAGATTTAACCATCCTTTATCATCAAGATGACTCACTTGCGTAAAATGACGCACAGTATCATCAACAAAACCAAAACCACCAAATTCTTTAGCATCAGTATTCAATACAACTTGATATGAACCCGGAGCCAATAAAATTCCATAATCGGTAAACGACTTTTGACCATTAAAATTCAACACAAAAACCAAATTTCCACGTTGATAAGCAACAACTTGATCGCCTTCATTATCCCAAAGTTTTTCAATTGGTAATTCATTAAATTTCTTTATTGAATTTATTAATTGAATCATAGCTTTATCAAATTCCGCTAAATATCCATAATTCAATGTTTTATCATCTCTCAAACACCATTGGCGACGTGCATATTTATGCGACCAATTATTACCTTCACGAGGAAAATCAATCCATTCGGGATGCCCAAATTCATTGCCCATGAAATTTAAATAACCGCCATTTATGGTTGTTGCTGTTACCAAACGAATTATTTTATGCAATGCAATACCACGTGAAACCATAAATGTTTCATCACCTTTACGCATATGCCAATACATATCAGAATCTATTAAGCGGAAAATAATAGTTTTATCACCTACCAACGCTTGATCATGGCTTTCTGCATAACTAATAGTCTTCTCGTCGGCTCTTCGGTTTGTCATTTCCCAAAAGATGTGACCTGCTTTCCAATCTTCATCTTTAACTTCTTTTATATATTTTATCCAAAAGTCAGGAATTCCCATTGCCATTCTATAATCAAACCCCATACCGCCATCTTTAATTTTTGCAGCTAATCCTGGCATACCACTCATTTCTTCTGCTATGGTAATAGCATTTGGATTTATTTCATGAATCAAATCATTTGCTAATGTCAAATAACAAATAGCATCACCATCTTGATTTAAATTATAATAATCATCATAGCCATTAAAATCTTGCTCTAATCCATGATTTCTATATATCATAGAAGTAACGCCATCAAAACGGAAACCATCAAAATGATACTCATCCAACCAGTACTTACAATTAGAAAGTAAGAAATGCAAAACCGATGGACTCTCGTAGTTAAAACAATAAGAATCCCATGCAGGATGAACTCTTTTTTCTCCTATATGGAAATACTGATACGGAGATCCATCAAAATTCCCAAGTCCCTCATTTTCATTCTTTACCGAATGAGAATGAACTATGTCCATTATTACAGAAATACCGTTCGCATGAGCTTCATCAATCAAATGCTTCAATTCTTCTGGTGTACCAAAACGTGAAGATGCTGCAAAAAAACTTGAAACATGATACCCAAACGATCCATAATAAGGATGCTCTTGTATAGCCATTATTTGTATGCAATTGTACCCTGCCTCTATCACACGTGGCAAAACATTCACCCGAAACTCTTCGTAAGTGGCAACCTTTTCATCCTCCGAAGCCATACCTATATGGCACTCGTAAATAAGCAAAGCTCCTTTTTTAGGTTTAAACTTTTTAACCTTAAATTTATAAGCATCTACAGGATCCCAAACCTGAGCAGAAAATATTTTTGTTTGCTCATCTTGTACCACTCGTTGAGCCCAAGCAGGAATTCGCTCTCCACATCCTCCATTCCATGCTATTTTTAATTTATACAAATCACCATGCTTTATATCGTTTTCCTCTAAAAGCAATTCCCAATTTCCATTTCCTATAGGCTTCAATGCATATCGCTCATTTTCTTGCCAATTATTAAACTCTCCAATCAAAAAAATACTTGTTGCATTGGGAGCCCACTCGCGAAAAACCCAACCTTTTTTCTGTTTATGCAAACCAAAGAAAAGATAACCTGATGCAAAATCAGATAAAGATTTTCCTTTTGTCAAAGAGTTCTTTTTTTGCAAATAATAATCATAACGACCCTTAATTGCCTCAGCATAAGGTTTCAACCAAGGATCTCTTTTTACCAATCCTAATTGCTTTCTTTTTATTAGACTCATTTTTCAACAATATTTAAGTTTTCTTCAATTGTATAATTCAAAAAACGAATAAAAGGGTAGGCCTTTTCAAAAATAGTAGCGACTTGTATTTCCCAGTTTTCTTCCTCAAAAAAAGAATCTGCTAATGGACACTCAAATGCATAATGCTTGTATTTTAATAATTCAGGTTGAGAAAAATCTTTTGGGAAACCTGATGGCACTTTTTTTAATTTATCTTCCGAAAATTGCTTCAAATAATACTTTTTAAAATCTTTATTTTCAACTATTTCATTCCACTCTTCTATATTATCAACAATTGACCATCGCAACGATTTTAATATATTTGAATCTGGACAATATACTCCCGGTATCAAGGCATTTTTACCTGGCTCAATATGTAAATAATAACCAGCAAAAGGACTTTTCCTTCCACCATTTCTTGCCATAAAAATACCAAGATGATTTTTGTATGGTGTTTTATCATACGAAAATCGAATATCTCTATATATTCGAAAAATACACTCCTTTGCTGTTGTATTTATTAACGTTTTGTCAAATACCGTAAGTTGCTTTAATATATTTTCTGTTATAAGCTCAACCTGTGCTTTAACTTTTTGATATTCTGCTTTATGGGCATCAAACCAAATTCGATTGTTATTATTTTTTAGTCGAGCATAAAAGTCGAGTATATACGAAGCATTCATCTAATTTAAGCGAATTAAAAAGTTAGTACGAATATCATCAAAACACGACTTTCTTGATTCTACAAAATCAAAATCAGTCGTATCTAATTTTTGTTTTACTGTAGAAGACGAAAAGGATGTACCAGAAATTAGTTCCAAAGCTTTTGACAAAAGCGGCTCTTGTTCGTCGCCCAGAGCAACTGCAGGAAACAAAATATCCTTAACCTCATAATTTGGTTTTAATCCATCTTTAAAATCCGTAAATCCCTCTGAATTTGCATATTTAGCAACAATAGGTAATAATGCCCAATTAGAAATATTTTTGTCTTTAGGTTGAAGTAACACCATTGATGTATACTTTCCATAAGTTGTTCCTCCTATTGTTACAACATTCATATAAGGCATCAAGCCAATAATAGTTAACTCCGAAGCCGATGCTGTAGATGAACTCGTAAGTACATACAATCGTTTCAAATCCAAATTGTAAGCGACCTCTTCAAAACGTCTCTCAACTCGACTTGTATAATTGTATTTTCTCCAATATTTATCGTACTTATCATTCCATTGATTATAAATTAAAATAGAATTATTATCAACCACATCTTTAGGAGCTAGAGAACTACACAAATAGGTACTTGCAACTTCATCGCCACCACTATTAAAACGCAAATCTAGAACCAATTCTGTAATATTCTGTGCTTTGAAATAAAGCAAGGCTTCGTCTAACAAATTATTCAAATCACCAATATAACTTGTGTAAACTAAATAACCAATCTTAATCCCATTTCTTTCTATTACACTCTTGTAAAGTACAGGATTAATTGTAAGTTTTTTAGATGTTAACGACACCTTTTCTGAAGTTTCTACAATATTATTATCCAACAAAACAGCTTTGGTTAATGTAATAGAATTTCCATTTACTAACTTTAAATAATTACTAGAATTTATTTTTTCATCATCAATTCTAACAAAATAATCGCCACGAGAAATTCCTGCTAACGATGCAGGCGTATTATCATTAACATACTCAACTACAGCAAAATATTCATCAGAATTTGAACTAGTTTTATAAAAAGCAAGTTGATATCCAAAAGTTGTTTCTACACCAGCAAATGAATTTGTTAAACTTGTAGCATCATTTGTTATATACGACCATTTATCATCTTTATAAAGCAATTTTTTATAAAAAACTTTAGGATCTATTTCACTTTTTGGATGGATATCGGGCATATCTTTATACCAAAGATAAATGTCTTCCATTGCCGACTTTATAAAATCATTTACCTTGTAAGCTTTTGCAATATTATCATCTATGCCATTATTTTGACATGACAAAAACAGAAAAAAAAACAATATTGCTAATATTCTATTCATTATTAAATATTTATTTTTTTATATAAATCCATTGCTGCACCAATTGCTGCATCCATATTGTAATATTCCCATTCGGCAAACCGACCTAACAAATAGAAATTTTCTTGTGCCAAATTTTCTTTAATAGAGGCTATTCGTTCTCTTGTATCGGAGTTTTGAATAGGGTAGGTATATTTTTCATAATGATGGCATATATAACGTGGATTTAAAGGTATTTGTAACAAATTTGTCTTTATTGTTTCAATATCAACGAAATCAGAAAACTCAATAGTAGCCGTAATTCTATCCGAAGAACATTTAGATGGGAAATTACCTGTACATATTATCCTATGCGACAAATGATTACGACTTGGCATATAAATCCAACTATAAGGATTCTTATCTATTTCGCAAAATACCGAAGTTGTGCCGTGAGATTCCAAATGGTCTATAAAAATTCCATCGTCCTCTGAAAGATACTGGCTACCAAGCATCTGTTTCAAAAACTTAATATTCCCTGAAAAAACTACGGCATTAAACTCCAAATCGTTAATAATCCAGAGATTATCTCTTTTTTTTATCTCTATTATATCTTGATTATATTTTATATGAAGTCCTTGTGCTAATCTATCTGCCAAAAATTGAGACCCATTTTGCTGAGGATAGAAAAACGTACTATGCACCATTGACTGTTCTTCTATACGACAAAAATTATTATAAAATATCTCTTTTACACTTGGCATTGGCAACTTACCTGCCAACCAAGAAAGCGGTACATCAGAAAGATTTCTTTTCCAAACTTTTTCGTTATATGGCTGAAAATAAATATCGTATAAGGTTTTTCCAAAGTTTTTCAAAAGGAATTCTTCAAAATTTTCATATTCAATTTTCTTTTGTTCCTTTAACTCTAACAAATCATTTATTACCGACTCTATTATTTCGTTTGGAAGCATATATAGATAATTCTCAATAGGGTAATTAACCCAAAGATTTTTATCAAAATTTATAACTGCTTTTCGTAACGTCTTATTAAATTCGTTTCCCTTATCGAAAAAACTCCAAAACCAATCGAGAACATCTAATCGCTTGGAGTTAAATACGTGACCACCAACAAGATGATAAACATTACCATCAATATTCTTACATTTAATTAACCCACCAGGACGATTCTCTTTTTCAAAAACAACGACCTCATTTTTTTCTTTCAAAAAATGGGCAATAGACAATCCAGAAATTCCAGCACCAATAACAGCTACTTTTCTTTTTTCCATTTGGATAATTTTATTGGATGTAAAAATAAATGATTTTTAGGAAAATTTTGCTCTAATGCGTCATAACTAAAATGATACTTATCCAAAATAGAAAAATCATCTTTACTAGAATGCAAACTTTTAGATAAAAGCAAATCTTTTCCTGTAACAATGGTATCAGAACACATTATCAACGAGGTTGGAATAGCTAATTCGACAAACATATCTGAAGCTGCAAACGCTCCACAACAATTAACAAATTGATTCATAATATTTTGTGGCAACAATAAAATATCAGAATAAGCTCCTACAACAGGATATTTTATTTTCTGTCTCCACCTCAAAGTAAAAAACGATTTCAATATAAAATAAAAAAGCCTTTTAGTCTTTTTCCTAAAAAACAATCGTAACAATAACCACAAAGGAATGTATTCTTTCGAATCTAATCCGTATTGTTTTACCTTTTTTTTAACCTCATCGCAAGAAGGAATTATATTTTTTATTTCTACACCAGATTTCAATGGATTATATTCTAATGCATCAATAATATGATACCATGGATATTTTTTATTCCATAGATTGTATAGCTCCCAAATAAAAGGGTACTCACGCTTAATTCCTGAAATTTCAAATATATTATTTTCATTTATAGATGGATTTAACATCAAATCGTCAGCAACTACAAAATAATGCGTAAATCCTTTATTTTTTAAATGCTGATAGCATTGAGCAAGGTATCCTTCAAAATAAAACGAATTTTCATATACTGAAAATACATTTTCTTTTTCACCGTCGTAAAACGGAACTATATGATAGATATAACTAAAACGACTAGAATAAATACGTTCTAAAGGTTCTATATTTTTATCGTAACGATGATTGTATATAATCAATAGTGCTATTTTATCCATAATAAAATCAAAAATTTATATACTGATATAGAAACATAAATAGACAAACAAAAATCAACGATGGCAACATATTAGATATAGGTATCTTTTTTATTTCCAATATATTAAATCCTAATCCAACTAACATCACACCTCCAACAGAAGTTAATACATTTATCATTTCAGTAGTAAAAAAAGGAGCTAGTTGCATTGCCAACAATGTAAGTAGTGCTTGAAATAAGAAAAGTGGTAACGCCGATAACAAAACACTAATACCAAATACCGATGCTAATATAATTGACGAGAATCCATCTAAAATCGATTTTGTAAGTATTAAATCGGATGACATTCCTAATCCTTCTTGTATTGCACCAAGTATCGTCATCGACCCCACGCAAAATAACAAAAACGCAGTTATCAAACCTTCCGAAAATTTTTCATTTTTTATTCGAAGACAATTCTTTAATTTATCTCCAAGGTGTTCTATTTTTTTTTCTAGATTACACCACGTTCCCAACCAACTCCCAACAATCATTGCAAATACACAAACAAGGATTTGTTTCATATCAACAACCATTGCTATACCAAGTGATAATGTAACAAGACCAATAACTTGAAAAAAAGATTTTTTATAACGTTCTGATATTCCTTTTTTCAAACAAAGCCCTACGCAACTTCCTACTACAACTGCGATTGTATTAACTACAGTTCCTATCATAATTATGATTTTAAGGCAAAGTTAATAAAACCTATCTTTAAAAAATTCTATTGTTGTTATTTTCACTATTTTTACAAAAAAATTATTTATGAATGTAAAAATTGAATCGTCGTGGAATTTCCATTTAGCAGAAGAGTTCAACAAACCATATTTCAAAGATTTAACAGATTTTGTAAAAAAAGAATATCAAAGCAAACGTATTTATCCTCCAGGATCACTCATTTTTAATGCTTTTAATTCTTGTCCATTCGATAATGTAAAAGTTGTTTTACTGGGACAAGATCCCTATCATGGTCCAAACCAAGCACACGGATTATGTTTTTCAGTGAACGACAATATTCCATTACCACCATCACTGCAAAATATTTATAAAGAAATAGAAAGTGATTTAAATATTAAAACATATCCTACAGGCAATTTAGTACGTTGGGCAAAACAAGGAGTTTTTTTATTAAATGCAACACTCACAGTACAAGCAAACCTTGCTGGTTCTCACCAAGGAAAAGGGTGGGAGATTTTTACCGATGCCGTTATCAAAACACTTTCACAAGAAAAAGAACATCTTGTTTTTCTTCTTTGGGGTAACTATGCTCAACAAAAATCTACACTAATTGATACTACTAAACACCTAATTCTTAAATCAGTACATCCATCACCTCTATCAGCATATAGAGGATTTTTCGGATGCAAACATTTTTCTAAAACAAACGAGTATTTACGCCAAAAAGGATTACCTGAAATAGATTGGAGATAACGCAATATGATTACATTCCCAAATGCAAAAATAAATTTAGGGCTAAACATTACCGAACGACGCCCTGACGGATATCACAACCTCGAAACCGTATTTTATCCGATACCACTGTGCGATGCGTTAGAAATCACTGACGCCAACAAAACATCACTTACTATCAGCGGATTAAACATTGAAGGCGACATTGAAAAAAATCTAGTAGTAAAAGCCTACAGACTCCTCGAAGAAGACTTTAAACTACCAACTATAGAAATCAATTTGTTAAAAAAAATTCCATGCGGGGCAGGGCTCGGAGGAGGCTCTTCTGATGCTGCTTTTACGATTAAAGTCCTAAACGAAAAATACAATTTAAACATAACAGAAAAACAGCAAAAAGAATATGCGTCAAAACTAGGTGCCGATTGTGCATTTTTTATCTCAAACAAACCATCATACGCTACAGGTATCGGCAATATATTGAAAGATATAAATCTATCTTTATCAAACTATTACATATATTTAATTAAACCAAACATACATATATCAACAGCAGAAGCTTATTCGTCTATTATCCCTCAAAAAAACGAGGTGTCTCTACAGGACATCATTCTAAAAACTCCGATAGAGGAGTGGAAAAATTATATTTTTAACGATTTTGAAAAAAGTATTTTCAAACAACACCAAGAAATAAAAGAACTAAAAGAAACCTTATACAAACAAGGTGCTTTGTACGCATCAATGTCTGGCTCTGGTTCTTCTGTTTTTGGTATTTTCAAACACAAACCAATTCCATTTCATATTCCTCAAGAGTGGTTTAGCTTTATTGATATTTTGAAATAATTTTTTCGTTGCTTTCTTATTTGTTTTTTGTTGAAAAATCTCTCAAAAAAGAGTTGCTCAAACCAACAAAAAGCATTAATTTAGCACGATTTTTATGTATAAATTTAAGCATTTACTACAATGATAGAAGAACAAGACAGAATTATTAAAATCAACATTGAAGACGAAATGAAGTCTGCCTACATCGACTATTCGATGTCGGTAATTGTTTCGAGAGCTTTGCCTGATGTTCGTGATGGATTGAAACCTGTTCATAGACGTGTATTGTTTGGAATGAACGAGTTGAGCAACTACTCAAATCAGCCATACAAGAAATGTGCAAGAATCGTAGGTGAGGTTATGGGTAAGTACCATCCCCATGGCGACTCTTCTATATATATGACATTGGTTCGTTTGGCACAAGATTTCTCTATGCGTTATACACTCGTTGATGGACAAGGTAACTTTGGTTCAATTGACGGTGATACGCCTGCTGCAATGCGTTACACAGAGGCTCGTTTGTGTAAAATTGCAGAAGATATGTTGGTGGATCTGGATAAAAAAACGGTAGATTTTGCAAAAAACTTTGACGACACGTTGTCCGAACCAACCGTTTTGCCAACTCGTATTCCAAATCTTTTGCTCAATGGAGCATCGGGTATTGCAGTTGGTATGGCTACCAATATGGCTCCACACAACTTGAACGAAGTGGTTGATGCTACTAACGCATATATCGACAATAATGATATTACTATTGAAGAATTGATGCAATACATCAAAGCACCTGATTTCCCAACAGGAGGTATTATTTATGGTTATGCTGGTGTAAAAGATGCATTTGAAACAGGTAAAGGACGTATCGTTATTCGCTCAAAAGCTGATATTGAAACTACATCTACAGGACAAGAAAAAATTATTGTAAACGAAATTCCTTATGGTGTGAACAAAAAAGAACTTATTGAGCATATTGCACAATTATGTTCTGACAAGAAAATAGAGGGCATCTCTAATATCAACGATGAATCGGATATGAACGGTATGCGTATTGTTATCGACATCAAAAAAGATGCAAACGCAAATGTCGTTCTTAACAAATTGTTCAAAGATACTGCAATGCAATATTCATTCTGCGTGAACAATATTGCTTTGGTAAAAGGTCGCCCTTGCTTGTTGAATTTGAAGGATTTGATTCGTTATTTTGTAGATCATCGTTTGGATGTTGTAACACGTCGTACAGAATTTGAATTGAAAAAAGCTCAAGACCGTGCTCACATTCTTGAAGGTTTGATTGTGGCTGTTGACAATATCGACGAAGTTGTTCGCATTATTCGTGCTAGCAGAACTCCATCGGAAGCTCAACGTGCATTGGAAGAACGTTTCAATTTGGACGAAATACAATCAAAAGCAATAGTTGATATGCGTTTGAGTCAATTGACAGGACTTCGTATAGATGAGTTGAAAAAAGAATATGCAGACTTATTAGCTTTGATTGAAGATTTGAAAGATATTTTGGCGAAAGTTGAACGTCGTATGGAAATCATCAAAAACGAAATGCTTGAGATAAAGGCAAAATATGGTGATGAACGAAAAACTGTAATCGAATATGCTAACGAGGAGATGAATCC
>JAEIGA010020219.1_pt1 | contig 10149 bp, 6 predicted proteins | sample 9270691 | NCBI WGS metagenome assembly JAEIGA01 (sample SAMN17057246, study PRJNA624740) | gut metagenome | biome: biome; isolation source: fecal sample | host: Bos grunniens | place: China: Xizang | collected 2019
TATTTCAGGAAGTGCAGATAATACAACATTAGAACAAGTAGAAGAAATGATAAAACAATCTCAAGATGAAATGTTAGATAAGATTACAAGAAATGTGTAACAAATAAATAATTAAATCATATTATAGAGTATAGGGAGGAAACTCCCTATATATCCTTTTAAAAAGAGAGTGAGGATAAATGGATAACGACAAAATAAATGAAATTCTTTTAAAATTACTTGAAGATGTAGCAGTTATACGTGCAAAAGTCGATTCGATTGAAGAAATAAAAATGGATGCAAAAAATATAAACACGAGAGTTGACCACTTAGAAGCACAATGTAGAGAACATGATAAAACAATAAAATCTTTAGAAAACAGAAATAATACAATGGAACAATTTGTAAGAAATCAAATGCAAGATACTAAAAAGACACAAACAAGTATTTTCATATCAATGGCTATGGCTGTGTTTAGCGCAGTTGTTAGTTTAATAATAAATTTATTTTAAATAATAGTAACAAATAAATAATTAATCCATATAATAGAGTATAGAGGTTAATTCCTCTATACTAAGAAAGGAGGAAATAATGTTTATACAACCCAACTTTACATTCAATGGAATATATTCAAGAGACTTAGGAGTATCAATAGTAACATTTGATAATGGTATTTTAAATAACATGGGAATTGAATATATTTCTGACATATCAATGGAACAAGGCTTAAATGAATATCATCCTTACTATGCAGAAAACATATCAGACATCAGTGAAATAGAGTTAAACTTAGGAATATATAACCCATTTACAATGAAACCAATGAATATTACAGAGATAGATATGGAAGTTTTATACGATTGGTTAATTACAGATAACTTTGCACCATTTATTTCAGATGATGATATAGATTTAATTTACTATTTCAAGGTTGTTAGAATACAAAAATTTTTATCTTTTAATGGGGAAGGTTGTTTAAAAGTATCATTAAAACCTTTTTCAAAATTTGCATATAGAAGAAGGGAGTATGAATTTGATATAACAAATGAAAAAACTATAGATATTTTCAATTTATCAAATAAATTATATTACCCTATGATAGAAATAACTAACAAAGGAAATAAATCTACTGTAAATAAAATAAATGATATGGAAATTATAGAAATGAATACGAATGAAATATTAATAATAGACAACTTATCAAAATTAGTTCAAAATACAAATAATGAAAATAGATTTAACTGTTGCAATAGGAAATGGATAAAATTAGAACCTAAAAAAGAAAATCAACTTGTATTAAGTGGTAATATGAGTATTAAAATAATATGCGAATTTCCAGTAGTGTTATAATTGGAGGTGAAAAATGAAAATTGATAATATTACATCAATCCAAAACCTAATGTTATGTAAGTTAAATAAACAACCAATAGGCGAATTGGACGTTTCGTATGTTGTTACTAATGAAAATTATATAGATGAAACACCTAAAATAACATTAAAAATTCATAAATACCTTGTGAATCAAATCAACAAAAAGAAAGAAATAAATCCATTATATGATGAAATAAAACCCAAGAGATATTTATTATTAAACGATAAAGATTATTATATTATAGAAGAAATAAAAGAATCAAAAATATCTAATGTAAAAGAAGTTGTTGCTTACGGAGGAGAATTAATCTTAACAAGAAGACAAATTGATTTAGAAGACTTTGGTATACAAATATTGGATGATGATATAGATAACGACATATATTCACTTAACACTTTATTATCTGAAATAGGTTGGAAACTAGGATATGTGGATGAAACCGTAGTTTATTCTATGGTTAGTGAAGGTGAAGAGTTAAAGAAAACAGTTAAACTTAGATGGCAAGAGTCCGTAAGTGATGATTGGCTAAACTTTATAAAAACAGATATAGCAGACCAATTCGATTGTTTACCAGTATTTAATGCTAATAATAGAACTATAGACCTATATGATATGAATACATTGGGTGAGGAAATAAAAATTTGTTTATCTAAAGATAATTATATTAAATCAAGAACAAAAACAAATAATAGTGAGCAATTGATAACTCTATTAAAATTAAAAGGTGCAGATGAATTAAATGTTGAATATCATATTCTTGGTGGTTATAATTTTATAACTAACTTCTCATATTTTATTGAATCAAAAGAAATGTCTGATGAATTAATATCTGCATTAGCAAAATATGATGAAATGATAGAAATTAGAACACCGATATGGCAGGGATTTATAGATGAAAAAACTTCAAAAGAAGAAGAGTTGTTAATAAATAGAAATAGATGGCAGATATCTATAAGTACCATAAATTGCTATAAGAATATAATTGATAAATATGTTTTAGCAGAAGATGTGATTAATGAAAATAGAGTCAGAGTTCAATTATCTGAAGAATTAGATAACGAACTGTTGTTAAGATTAAAAATTGAACAGTTATTAGAAGAAATAGATTTATTACAGGAAAGCATAGATAATATTAATATTTTATGTAAATACGAAACTTGTACGGATGAAAATGGTAATTTAGTATTTAATGAGGGAACATTAAATGAATTACAAGAGTTTATATTTATAGATGTGTATTCAAATGATACTTTTATAGATGCAGAAGAATTAATTAGAAAAGGGAAAAGTATATTAGAAGAAAGAAGTAGACCAACTCTTGAAGTAGAAATAGATTCTATAAACTTTATGAGTAGGATAATCGATAATGATTTTAGATTAAAATGGAATGGTGAATTATCTTTTGGCGATATCATTGTGTTAATTGATGAAAATACGGAGGATGAAGAATATTATTATTTCTTAGGATACGATATAGACTATAAGAGCAATTCACTATCTTTAAAAATATCTAATAAAAAGACGCTTAGAGAAAATACAAAAACTATAAATAATTGGTTAAAAGAAATGAAGAAAACAAAAGCATTATTAACAAATAATAAATATGTATTTAACAAAGTAAAACAAAATAGATTGAATATAGATAAAGACGATATACAATAAAAGTAATATAAAGGAGGAAAAATGAGAACTAGGACTATTGAAATAGATTTAAGTAGCAATTCTAAATCTTTTAAAACTTTAAAATATAAACAATTCGACCATAATAACTTATTAGAAGTTATTGTAAAAGACAATAGAAAATTAGTTGACTTAACTTCTCATACGATAAGTGTATTCTTCTTATTACCTGACGGTCAAGTAATACAAAGAAACGTCTCATTTAAAGATGGTAAAATTCCAGTATTATTAGAAAACATAGTATTAAGATTATCAGGTGAAGTATTAGTTGAAATAAATTTATTAAAAGATGAACAAATTGTAACAAGTTTCACGATATATCTTGATGTTGAAAAATCTATTGATAGAAATTCTGCTGTTGAGGGTGACCCAGTATGGGATATTTTAAAGGATGCTTCAACAACAATAGAAAATGTTAAAGTTGTAATTGATGAAATAAAAATTGATACGGATGTTATTAACGAAGATATCCAAGATGCAAAAACAGATATAAGTAATATTAAGAGTGATTTGTCCCCATTAAAAACTGATATAAGTGTTGCAAAAACAGATATAAGTAATATTAAGAGTGATTTGAATCCATTAAAAACTGATGTAAGTGTAGCGAAGACAGATATAAGTAATATTAAAACAAATATAAATACTGCAAAAACCGATGTAAATGAAATAAATACAAACATTGAAAATGTACAAAAAGATATGAATACAATAAATTCCAATATAAGTTCCGTACAAAATAATATTGGCGTAATAATTTCTGATGTTACTAAGATAAATAAAGATTTGGTTGATATAGGAAATAATATAGATACAACAGAAAACAGTATAGATACAATAGAAGAAAATATAGATGAAATTAATTCAACAGTAAATAAAATAAGAACTGATGCAGATACAGTAATATCTGATATAAATAAAGTAAATACGGATATTGATACAATAGAAGGAAATATAAATAATATAAATGAAGAATTAAATGAAATAAATACAAATATAGAATTTGTAAATAATGTAAATGAAGAATTTGAAAAATTAGATAAATTAGAAACAAAAGAAATAGGTATAATTGAGATTGCACAAAAAAATACAAAGGTTGAAAATACGGCAAATGGATATTTCAGTAATGTAAAAGTTGAAGGTAAAACTTTAGTAAATGTTGTAAATAAACCTAAAAACGGAATAATGACAATAGAGCAAGAATTGGGAGACGGAAATTGGGTTAATACGACAGAAAATTCATTGATAACACCTTCTGTAAAAGGTAAAACGTTAGTGAATTTAGAGTCACCCGATGAGTTTGTTGTAGACTCTTATTCAATTACATTTGGAGGTTTATGGAAAAAACCATTATCTAAGCAAGATTTAAGAGGTAGAAAATTCACTATGAGAATCGATACGGGGACACTTGATACTACCAATTTACAATGGGCGCTTTATCGAAGTTTACCTAATGGAACTGTATCAGGTGTAAAATCGTATGGTCGAGACTTTAATTGGCTTATACTAGATTTATCAGATGAAGTTGACATTGATATGAACGAGTATGCAATATTTATACAAAACCATGATGGAACATCCTTTGTAGAATTTAACCCTAATGAAGAAGTAAAAATCATGTTATTTGAAGGTGACCTAACTCAAACTCCTGAACTAATCCCTACTGAATACGTAGAAGGATTAAAGAGTAGTTTTGAGGATAACAAGATACCAGAAACTGATTTATTGGATGGGTTGAGTGTAATAACTAATAAAGAATCTCATAAATATTATACTGTAAGTGTCAAACCAAATACAGTATATACTTTAGTGCACCCAGAGTGTACTCTGTCAACTAACTTATGCCAGACTTATTGTGTTACTAAAGAAGACCCAGGATTTACTATAGTAAGTTATTCTACTAGTCGTAGTAAGAGAGTCATAGTATTCAATACGGATTCTGAAAGTAATATACGAGTGTATTGTAGGTCTGAAAATCTTGATAATAGTATATCAGAAGAACCTTTGCCTTCTGACTGGAACCAAGGCTTATACTTATTCGAAGGAGATTACTCTCACCTATCACCAGAAGACTTCAAACATTCAGGTAAGTACAAAGCAGAGTACAAAACGGTAGGTAAGAATGAAGAAGATACTCTTACATTATATCTAAATTCACCATTACTTGAAGGTGATGAGATAAAAATTGTTGATGGTAAATTAGGTCATTATCATAAGATGGGTAAAGTTGTGTTTGATGGTAGTGAAGATTGGAGACAACACACTGGAGATAATAATTATTGTTATAGATTGTCCTCAGACTTAGGGTTACCTATAATTAATTTTTCTAATAATAATAGATGTAAATGTGACACTCTTTTAGTAACTAAAATAACTAGTAGTGACACAAATATAGGGATATACCTTGCGGGTAATATAGATAATGGAGTAGGAGAAGCACAAATTAGAATAAGAATTTCTTTAAATGATACTTTGTCATCAGTTAAACAATGGCTACAAACCAATCCTACAACAATAGTTTACGAATTAAAAAATCCATACTTTGAACCATTAACAGATGATATTCAATTTATACAAGCATATGAAAATGGACATTTACAAATAGAAACAAATGTACCAGTAATAGATGTTAAAACTGAACCTTTATATATCTATCCTCATTATCTAAATGCTTCAACTGAATATCTTGTACAATTCTATTCAAATAGAGAAGGTGAAGTTATTGTAACACTAGGTACTACAAGTCAAACAGTACAAGTACAATCTGGAATTAACAAAATATACCTAACTACTTCCTCAAATGTTAATCCAATTTTAAAATTGTCAGGAGATAATATTAAAATAAAAGATATTATGATTGTAGAAAAAACTGATAATGAAGTAGAATATTTTGAGGGAATTAAATCTATAGGAGAAGATGTGGACGATATGTCTATTATAACGTATAAAACACCTATGAGATTTGGTAAAGGAGGTAGATTATAGATGATAATAGCAAAATATAAATATGATTCAAGTGTTTATGCAGATTTTGTACCTGTCTTTAATGATGGGTACCCAGGTTATACTATAAGTGATGTAGTTGATGGGAATATAGTAACTAGAACAATTGAATGTGATACCTTACCTACATTGATGAAATTTGGGGTTAAAAGTACGAATGAAACTGATAATACTGGTAGACAAACATGTATTCTTGAAGTAGATTGTATTAATATTGAAAATGTAACTGATATGTCTTATATGTTTAACTTGTGTGAAAATCTTACTAAAGTAAATACAGAAGGTTGGGATACTAGTAATGTAACTACTATGAGTTATATGTTCGATGGTTGTTTTAGTTTAACTCAATTAGATGTAAGTAATTTTGATACTGGTAATGTAACTAATATGAATAGAATGTTCTGTAATTGTCGATCATTAACTTCATTAGATGTAAGTAATTTTGATACTAGTAATGTGACTAATATGTATAGAATGTTTTATGATTGTAATAATTTAACTTCATTAGATGTAAGTAATTTTAATACTACTAATGTAACTGATATGGGTAATATATTTACAAATACTCCTTTACTTACAGACATAGGTATGGTATATTGTAATCCTTCAACTGTAAGTAAATTATCTTCTGTATTAAATACACAAGTAAGAAATGTATATGTTGAATGCGACCCATTATGTTATGATAAATACCAATATATAACATATATGCAATACAAAGAAGATAAAAAGACTCTATTGTATCTTGATGATGAAACTAATACATGGAAGAAACCTGTACTTCGTGAGTGGGATAGTATAGAAAAACATTCAGACGGTAAATACTACTACAGCAAAAGAAGTGGAGAAGTTGTGTTAAACGGTAGTGAACACTGGGCTACTGGTGGTTTTATTAACGATAAAACTATTAGTTTTAATCATATTGTTAATCTTGCAAATATATATAAAGGTAATTTAATTTGTGATAAATTCCAAGGTAATACATCTTATTCTTCATCTGATGATTTTGAATATATCGCAAATGGAAGTGCTAATAAAATATTTATAAATATACTAAAATCAAAATTATCTACACAAGATGTAGCAGGGTTTAAAGCATGGCTTAAAGCTAACCCAACTACAGTAGTATATCAATTAGCAGAAGAAAAAATATACGAATGTATTTCACTAGATATAATGTCACATTTCAATACAACAAATTTAGAAATAAATTCAGGTGTAATTATACCAAAAACAACATTAAGATTACAAGAAAGTGTTCCGAATGTTGTAAGAGAATTACAAGAAAAAGTTTCTATGTTAGAAAATGAACTTGTTTTATTAAAAATAGATAAAATGTTATCAGATATTCAAGATATCATAAACGAATAGGAGGTATATTATGGATAATATTACTGAATTATGGAAATCTATTGTTAGATTAGCAGTAAAACAAGCTAGACAAGTAACGGACGATAAAGAAGCATTAGCTATTAAAGTTTTATATAAACAATGGATAGCACAATTAGGGAGAACATTAGAAGTAGGAGAATATGTTCAACATGAAGGTGAATTATATAGAGTGTTACAACAACATGTAACACAAGGGAATTGGGTACCAGGTGTTGGTACCGAATCCCTATATATGATTATAGATAGAGAACATGAGGGAACGTTAGAAGACCCTATCCCTTGGCGTGGTAATATGGAATGTTTCTTAGGAAAATATTATATAGAAGATGGAATTTTATACGAATGTATAAGAGATTCAGGTATAGCATTACACCATAAAGCAACTGAATTAATAGATAATTATTTTATTATCTATAATGAAAATATAGAAGAAGAAGACGATAATATAGAAAACGGTGAAGAAAATAATAATAATGACGAAAATACAGAAGGTGGAGACGGAGATACAAACGATGAGAATATAGAAAATGGGGATGAAAATAATAACGAAGGTAATAATGAAGAGGATGAAATTGTTATACCAGAAGATAATCCTAATGTAGATAATGGAGAAAATGAAGAAGATACAGAGGGTGAAAATGAAAATATAGAACCACCTATAGATAATGAAGAACCTAAAGACGAGGAAGTGTCAGATGGAGAGCAACAAGAACCTGAACAACCAATTGAACCCGAAGAAGAAACAGAAATTGGCACATTAGAAAATCCTATTGATGTTACAAATGCAACATTACCAGTAGTTTATGAATTAGATAAATATTATAAAGAAGGAGAAGTTGTTTATAAATGTACTAGAGCAGAAACTTTGCACTTCTTGCCATCATCATTAGTCGGACATTATTTTGAAATTGTATAATTTATTAGTAACAAATAAATAATTAAATCATATACTAATAATATAGAAGGGAGGTGAAATATTTTTTTAATAAAATAGAAAGTAGGTGATAAATGGGTGATACTTGCTAACTGTCCTAGTCTTAGTTATATTTATATAAAAGACATGATAATAACTTATAATAATGTCCCTTATCAAATACAAAATGTATATACTATGAAACCATATATCTACTTTAATATTAACGATCCTTATACACTTGTAATATCAAATAAAATTATTAAAGAAGAGTTAAATCTTAGATATATATGTTTTAATGATAAAGGATATCCAACACTTGTACCTCAAACAGATTTAGAAATTAGTTTCTCTGAAGATAATTCTGCTAATTTAGTAGCTGCAAAAATTTTTGGTGTACAAGAAAAATTGGATGAGTATGGAGAAAGATTTACTACTGTACAACAAGATATAGATGGGATAAAAACTACAGTAGGAGAATATGAGGAAAATATAGAAGGTAATACACAATCTATATCAGCGTTACAACAAAAGGATAATGAAATATCAGCAGAAGTAAGTAGAATAGAAAAGGTTTTTAATGAAGATTTAGAAGCAAAAGAATTAAGAGATAATATTTCAGTTGAGATATTAAAACTACAATCTACATTAGGCTCATTTTCGTCTGATATGAATACTTTTATGGAAGACAATAAATTATCAGAAGTTGAAAAGCGCGAGGTTAATGTATATAAGGAAACCCTTATAAATGATAGATTAAGTTTAATATCACAAATAGATATTCTTATATCTGCATTAAATGCTAATGGTCAAACAGATAAAGCCACAACTTTAACTTCACAAAGAGACCTATTATATACTTCGATAAACAATTTAATCAATGGTATAAGTAATGCTTGTACGGATAACATATTTACTAATTCAGAAATGACAATTATTGTATCATATTTTTCAAATGTTAATACGAAAATTAATGAGACTAAAAAGTTAATAGATGATTATATGTTTACTTCAATTGGTGGTGAATTAGTAGAAGAAATAGGAAAATTTATTGTTACGCAAAATGAAATAAAATTAGGTGTATCAAGAACTGAATCGGCATTAAAAAATTCACTTAATTTATCTAAGTCATTGGTACAAGGAATTATAAGTAGCAATAATACTGCATTAACTAATTTTAAAAATTGTTTTTCTGTGATAATAGAAGATAGAGAAATTACAAATGAAGAAAGAGATTCTCTCAATGTTAGGATAGAAGCAATGAATAAAGAATTAGTTAATATAGGTACGAAAAAAGATGAAATTATTAATGATGAAATGTTGAGTGAAAATGAAAAAGAAAAAATAATATTTGATTATAATACATTTATCTCATCTTATAATACAATGTTAGATTTATTGGAGGATATTTTATCTGATAATATTATTGATGATGTAGAAATACTTGAGATAAACGAGAAGATAAATGAGTATTATAATAATCTAAATAATATACATGCAAGTCTATGTCAAGGATTAGATAATATAGAAAGTAATACTATATCAAAAGAAATTTCAGACGCAAAATCAGAAATAAGAAAAGAGATAAATGAATTAGATGAAAAAATTGACCGATTAGAAATTGATGCAGGTGGAGCGATATTAAGTGGTTTTATAGATGAACAAGAAAAAGCAAATATATTACAAAATTTAGAAATATTAACTAGAGAAAAATTAGATATAGATAATAGATTTAATGAATGGTATAATTCTAATTTCCTATATGGAGATTTAAAAGCGAGATATAAACAGATATATGATATTTATATAGAAA
>JAEIGA010020220.1_pt1 | contig 10149 bp, 6 predicted proteins | sample 9270691 | NCBI WGS metagenome assembly JAEIGA01 (sample SAMN17057246, study PRJNA624740) | gut metagenome | biome: biome; isolation source: fecal sample | host: Bos grunniens | place: China: Xizang | collected 2019
ATCAAAAATTTGCAAGTATTGGTGGCCACCGACGTAGCAGCTCGTGGATTGGATGTCAGCGACTTGACTCACGTTATCAACTACAATCTCCCTGACGATGTAGAGGTATACACCCACCGTTCGGGTCGTACTGGCCGTGCTGGCAAGAAGGGCGTTTCGTGCGTAATTGTGCACACTCGCGAAGGTCGTCGTTTGCGTGAAATAGAGCGAATCATTAAGAAAGAATTCAAACATATGCCTGTGCCAACAGGTATGGAGGTGTGCAAACGCCAACTTTTCCACCTTATCGACAAAATGGAGCGCGTAGAGGTGAGCAACGAAGAGATTGATGTATTTATGCCTCAAATCGCTGCGAAGTTGGCTTATCTCTCTAAAGAAGAGATAATTTCGCGCTTTGTTTCGCTTGAATTCAATCGTTTTGCCGAATATTACAAAGATGCCGAAGACATTAACGTAGATGTAAAAGAAGGCAAAAAAGGCAAAGATAAAGGCGATGGAAAATCAAAACGCGGACAAAAAGTGCGCTTCAAAATGCTCTATGGCACAAAACAAAACGCCACACCACGTTCGGTGCTTGGTGTGATAAACGACGTTACACAAGATAAATCAATCATAATTGGCGACATCGAAATCACCAATAAATTCACCTTCTTCGACGTATATGCCGATCAAGCCGATCGCGTGCGTCAAGCATTTGAAGATGCAGGCGAACCATTGGCTATAGCCGAACCACGCGAAGTGGTGAGCAAAGCGCCAAAAGCTCAAAGCGAAAAATCACAACGCAATCGCGAGCGCGAACGCCGTCGCGACAATGACGACCGCCGTAGCCGTGACCGTCGAGATGACCGCAACGACCGTGATGACCGTCGAAATCGTCGCGATAGAGGCGACCGACAAGACAATCGTCGCAACAATGCAGTCGAAAATCCCGACAAACCTTGGCGTCGCAGAAGATAATGTGTATTCGAATCTAAAAAATCGAACAATGAAAATAATTTGCGTAGGGTGGAACTACCCAAAACACAACCTTGAAATGAATCGCGAAGAGCGACCTCAACAACCGACTATATTCATGAAACCCGATTCGGCTCTATTGCGCGAGAATCGACCATTTTTCATTCCACGATTTTCAAATCAAATCGAGCATGAAGTCGAACTCGTTGTGCGCATCAATCGTCTCGGACGCAACATAGCCCCACGATTCGCACATCGCTACTATTCCGAAGTTGCACTCGGCGTAGATTTCACAGCGCGCGACTTGCAAAATCAATGCAAACAACTCGGTGCTCCATGGGAAATCTCAAAAGCCTTTGATAATTCGGCTGTTGTGAGCGACTTTATTTCGCTCGACGAACTATCTGATATACAAAACATACACTTTTCTCTACAAAAAAATGGCGAAATTCAGCAACAAGGACACACTAAAGACATGCTCTTCTCCGTTGATGAATTAATCGCGTATATCAGTCAATTTTTCACATTAAAAATAGGCGACCTAATCTTCACAGGCACACCAGCCGGAGTCTCTCCCGTAGCCATCAACGACCGTTTGACAGGGTATATCGAAGACAAAATGATGTTTGATTTTATGGTTAAATAATGAAAATAAAGAACTTAATCATATTCATTCTTTTATTGTGCACTTTAGTTCAATTAAGTGCACAATCCAATCGTTATGCCGAATCATCAGTCTTAAGCACAGGCGATTGGCATAAAATACAAGTAGATCAAACCGGTATTTATAAACTCACCTACGAGCAATTAGTTGATATGGGCATAAAAAATCCAGCCAATGTCAGCGTTTTTGGATATGGTGGAGCGCAATTGTCCGAATCATTTTTAAAACCATATACCGATGATTTACCCCAACTTCCAATCTACATAGAAAAGGGTAGTGATGGCACATTCGGCAAAGGCGATTACATACTATTTTATGCTCAAGGTCCAATCAATTGGAAATTCAACGAAAATATACAATCGTTTGAACACGAGGTAAATACATATTCATTTTATGGCTATTATTTTGTAACTTCCGATATCCATACTCAAAAAATTATTCAACAACATCCAACATTAGAACCAACAACAACCGACGTATTAACATCATTTACCGACTATTATTTGCACGAAATAGATAAAGTTAGTCTTTTGAATTCGGGTAGAATATTTTTGGGTGATCAATTTAATCAAACCACACTCACACGCAATTATACAGTCGAAATACCTAATATAGTTTTCGATAACGCCCAACTTCAAGCCTCTGTTGCCCATGTCGCTGTGCTTGACGCCTCTATGGAGGTGAAGGTGAATAATACATTATTAGGAAATATCACTTTGCCACGTCGCGACAACAATGATGTCGTAGCTAAAAAAGTTACAGCAAAATACAATTTTGTGCCTAACACAAACAGCAAAATAGATCTAAAATTCACATATAGCTTAGCCTCATCAACAGCATATTTAGACTATTTCACACTCATACTCCAACGCAAACTACAAAAAGTATCAGGCAGTTATCTACCATTCCGATGTGTAGAAACCTTTGGCGATCAAGGCAATTTCACCTACAAATTGTCAAACGTAAATGCTAATGTACAAGTATGGGATATCTCTAATAAACAAGAGGTTAAACAAATGACAACGAAGTTCAACAACTCCGAGTTGACATTTGTAGGCGAAGGCATAACTCTTAAAGAATATGTTGCTGTTGACGTCAAAAAAGACAACTTTCTTACTCCTAAGATAATCGGTAAAATAGCAAATCAAGACCTACACTCTCTAGGTCAAGCAGATATGGTCATCATATCACCATCCGAGTTTATCGATGCCGCAAAGCGTTTAGCCGAAGCACATTATCTAAAAGATGGATTAACCACGCATATTGTAACCCCAACTACAATTTACAACGAATTTTCATCCGGAACACCCGATGCCACTGCCTATCGCCGTTTTATGAAAATGTTTTACGATAGAGCAAAAGATGTAGGCAACGCACCAAAATATTTATTACTATTTGGCGACGGATCATTCGACAATCGTCAAATTCTAAAAGCTAACACCGACAAAGAAATATATCGAATTTTAACCTATCAGTCGAAAGAGTCGTTTGACGATATAAACTCCTATACAACCGACGATTATTTCGGACTTTTAGACGATGAAGATGGTGTTAATATCCTGAATAACACGCTCGATATCGCCATCGGGCGCATACCAGCCTACACCAAAGAACAAGCTGATGGAGTAGTCAATAAATTAATCAAATACCTAAACAACGATGATTTAGGATATTGGAAAAATCGTACACTATTTTTGGCCGACGATGGCGACAATAATCTCCACGTCAAAGAGATGGACTCTGTGGCAAATGTTTTTCAACGAAGCAATTCAGATTATCTAATCCGAAAACTATATTTAGATTCATATATTCAAGAAGTTTCATCTGTAGGCGAAACATATCCTGTACTTAAAAAAGAGTTTATCGATTATATCAACGACGGTGTGCTATTTGTTAACTATATGGGACATAGTGGTTATAACAACTGGACCAACGAGCAAATACTAACTGTTGCCGACATAGAATCTTTTTATAACCAAAAATTACCATTATTTATAACCGCTTCGTGTAGTTTTTCACGATTTGATGATTTCAAACTCTCTGGAGGCGAAGCTCTAATGACAAATAGCAAGGGTGGAGCCTTAGCCCTTGTGTCCACTTCACGCACAGTGCTAGCTCATCCAAATATGCTTTTTAATATCGAATTGATTAAAGCATTATTGGCCGTTGACCAACAAACAATGCGCATCAACACAATTGGCGAGGCATATCAAATTGCAAAAAACAAAAGAGCAAAAAACAACGACTCTAATCGTTTGTCCTTTACCTTTTTAGGCGATCCAGCAATCAGATTAGCCATTCCCGAAGACTATAAAATCCACATTGATAGCATAAACGGAAAAGATATAGCAACTAAAGCCGACACTATAGGAGCATTAGAAAAAGTGACACTTAAAGGGTCTGTGCGTTCAATATCAGATGCTTTAGTCAACTCTTCCTTCAACGGTCTAGTGCATATAACCATCTTCGACAAAGAAGAAACAATAAAAACCCTTTGCAACGACTCAAAACTCGATACTACAGCTCAACCTTTTGTTTACACCTATCGAACAAACCCATTTTATGTTGGTGAAGTAGCCGTTAAAAACGGAAAATTCGAAATAGAATTTATTGTGCCTAAAGACATTCGTTACAATTATGGAAAAGGTCGTGTAGTGATGTATGCCTATGATAATGAGCAAAATATCGAAGCAAATGGTTCTTTCGAAAATATGTATATCGGTGGCGAAGGCGAAAATATCGAGTATGAATACGATGGCCCAAAAATCAAAGCATATCTAAATTCGCCATATTTCATCGATGGAGGCAAAGTCAACGAAAATCCTCTATTCGTAGCCGAATTAAGTGATGTAAGTGGCATAAACACAATAGGTTCGGGCATAGGCCATGATATAATTCTTAGATTAAACGACGATTTAAAACAAGAATACGTTCTCAACAACTACTATGAAGCTCTATTCGGATCTTATTCCGATGGTATAATCAGATTCCCATTATCAAATCTGCCAATCGGCAAACATAAATTATTTTTCAGAGTATGGGATCTTCAAAACAACTCATCTTCAGCCGAATTAAACTTTGAAGTTGTATCTGATTTGCCTGTTGATTTAAAAGATATTTATCTCTCTCCTAATCCTGTAGAGTATATGTCCGACATCGTCATTTCGCACGATCGACCATTAGCGCCACTCGATGTAGACATATATATTTATGATTTATCAGGGCGCATTATAGGGCGTGATAACTATAGCGTAGTGTCTAACAATTCAGGTATGATAAAAATTAATTGGTTTCTAAAACCATCGATGTCAGATGGTTTATATTATGTGAAAGCTATTATTTCAGATATAAATAGCAAAAAATCATCAAAGTCAACAAAAATATTTGTTCGTAAACAATAAAATTTGTAACTTTGCGTTTTATTTTTAATGAAGTAAATTTAATTAACTATTATAAATAACTATGAGAAAATTTCTTTTATCAGTAATGGTGCTTTGCGCATCATTCGTTTCTGTTTTAGCACAAGAAGATTATAAAGATGCTAAAACGAATTATGGCTATATGAATCCTATAGTTTCAGGCGTTCCTTCAATGTCTATTAGTCCCGATGCCGTAGCTGGTGGTATGGGCGACGTCGGTGTTGCCACTAATTCTGATATGAATGCCCAATATTGGAATTCATCTAAATATGCACAAAACGAAAGTAGTGCAGGTTTTGCATTTTCTTACACTCCTTGGTTGCGTAAATTAGGTGTAAACGACATCAATTTGCTTTATCTTTCAGGCTATTATACTCCAAGCAAAATGGCTGGTACAATCAGTGCTTCGCTTCGTTTCTTCCAATTGGGCGAAGTATTGCTCCGCGAATCTGCTGATGCAATTCCTCTCTCTGCGAATCCATACGAAATGACATTCGATCTCGGTTATTCTCGTATGCTTACAGAGAATTTCTCTTTAGGTATTGTTATGCGTTTAGTTGCATCTGACCTCACAGCTAAAACCGATCCTAACTACTATACTGGCTATGCTTTCGGTGCCGACGTTAATGGTTTCTATAGCCTCCCTATCGAAATGAAAACAGGTACTTCTCGTTTCAACTTCGGTTTCAATATCTCAAATCTTGGTACACGTATTACTTACGATAAAGGCGATAATTACAACTTTATTCCTGCAAATCTCCGTCTTGGTGTAGGTTATCAAATTCCATTCGATAAATACAATCGTTTGCTCATCTCTCTCGAGGCTAATAAAATGATGGTCCCAACACGTTATTCAAGCATCAAAAAATACAACCCAGATTTTGATGCAACAAATATGGATACGTGGACTATGACAACTGAAGAGTACAACAAAATTTCTTCTATGGAAGGTTTGATTATGTCGTGGTACGATGCTCCAGGTGGCTTTGCTGAAGAAATGGCTGAAATCAATTGGGGTATTGGTCTTGAATATGCTTACAGCGAACAATTCTTCGGTCGTCTTGGTTACAACAATGAAGCTAAAGACAAAGGTAACCGTAAATATTTCACTGTCGGTGTAGGTTTCAAACTTTCTGCATTCAAACTTGATGTAGGTTATGTGATTGCAACTGCACCTTCAAATCCTCTCGACCAAACGCTTCGTTTCTCTCTCGCATTTGATGTCGACGGAATCAAAGCTCTTGCTGATCGTTAATAACTAAATTCAAAAATATTATAAAGACAGAATAACAAAAGAACATAAATATTTGTTTTGTTCTTGTGTTATTCTGTCTTTTTTCTCTAAACTTTTAATCTCAAAACTCTAAACTATTATGATACGTGTAGGAATGGGATACGACGTCCACCAATTAGTAGAAAACCGCGATTTATGGTTAGGTGGAATTAAAATCGAATACGAAAAAGGTCTGCTCGGGCACTCTGATGCCGATGTGCTCATTCACGCCATTTGCGATGCTTTATTAGGCGCCGCAAATATGCGCGACATCGGATATCACTTTCCCGACACAGGCAAAGAATATGAAAACATTGATAGCAAAATACTTTTGCGAAAAACAATCGATTTATTAAAGACAAAAGGCTACTCTGTAGGAAATATAGATGCCACAGTATGTGCCGAACGTCCAAAATTAAATCCTCATATACCCCAAATGCAGCAAGTGCTTGCCGAATGTATGGGAGTAGACGAGGATTGTGTCAGTATCAAAGCAACAACAACCGAAAAACTAGGTTTCGTTGGTCGCAAAGAGGGCATAGCTGCCTATTGTGTCGCACTTATAAATAAGTAGTAGGGAATAGGGAATGTATAATTTTTAATTTTTTTCGCTAAAGGCTCAAAGTCCTTCAATTTTCCATTCTCAATTCTCAATTTTTTTTGACTACAGTCATATGAAAACATTTATTTGATGACTCTCTTATAATCATCATTTTACACTCTTCGCGTAACTCGCGAAGAGTTTTTTCTAGTATAGCCTCAACTTCTGTATCCTGAAAACTTTTTCCACGGCGATCATATTTGTCATATGCAATATCAAATGTCGTACCATAATAATGTGCCGACAAACCATACGTTGCATTTACATTCTGACGAGTCAATTGTCGTTGAAATTCTATAGTCCTTAGCAACGACGATATCTGAAATTTATATTTAGGCAACCCCTCTGCTTGTAAATTTGCTTGAAAACGTTTTCCTATTAAATTCAATAAATCAACTGCTTCTGGCGTCAGATAAGGATACGAATGAGTCAATCGTCTGATATTGTAATATTTATTTGGTTTTACCTTAATCAATATATCATTCTTTACAAGCGAGTCTATCTGCGCATCAAACTCATCTTTATCTTTTATTATTTTTTTCAATCCATTAGCCTGAGCATGCGCCAATTGCTCTGGATTTATATCCTTAAATTTTGTTTTTGAGCGTATTGGGGCAGTAGCATTTTCGCAAAAACAAGTCTCTTCAGTTCTAGGTTTATGCTGATTACTTACAATAATAATAATAACAGCAAACAAAATACCCGCAATTGATGCATAAAATATATTGCGTGGTGATATTGAATTGTAAACCTCCTCCTTTATATTTTTCTTAGTAACTCTTTTTCTTGGTTTATTCGCAGTCGATTTAGGTTTTGCTGTAATTGATTTTTGTTGAGGTTTATTCATAGGTTTATTATTTTTTTTTGTAAAATATAAATAGTAGACACGAGATAAAAGACCTATAAAAGTCTGATATCTCGTGTCTTTTATTTTATCCTAATATTATAAGAAAATTATTTGAACAAGGATATAGATTGGTAAAAGAACGATTAATGAGAATTTAATCATATAACCAAAGAATGAAGGCATTTTGATACCATTTTCTTCAGCAATCGCTTTAACCATAAAGTTAGGACCATTACCAATATAAGTCATAGCACCAAAGAATACCGAACCAAGAGCAATAGCCTTAAGAAGTATTTCTGAGATACCAGCCACTTCAGTACCTGTAATAGGCAATGCAGTAGCCACACTATGGAATGCAACCGCAGTAGGAGCATTATCAAGGAACGAACTCAAACCACCAGCAAAATAGTAGAATTGCCAAGGCTCAGTCAAACCAAGTGATGCCGCATTTTGGTTGAGGTACATAATAGTAGGAGTCATTGTTACAAAAATACCAAGGAACACTACACCAACTTCGATAATTGGACGCCAAGAGTATTTATTTGCTTCGCGAACCTCTTTTCTTGTTTCTAACAATGACATTGCAATCATCGAGATAAGCACAATTTCGCGGAGATAAACCAACCACCAAGGAGCATGTTCTTCAGCCATTGCAGGCAACATGTCGGCATTGATAAATGCTACTGACAAAATCACACCAATGAGGAATATAAAGTTAATCTTACCTGTGATTTGGATAGGACGTTGTTCGCGTGAGTCAGCCGACAAATCAGTCCATTCCTCTTTTTTATACATATAAGAGTCCCAAATGAAATATGCAACTAACAATATAATACCTGTGAAGGCCCACATTGGCAATAAGTTAAAGAACCATGTGAATGATGCGCCACGTAGATAGAGTAGCAACAATGGTGGATCACCGAGTGGAGTAAGAAGACCACCACAGTTCGCAACCGCTGCAATAAAGAACAACATAGTGTGCACTTTGTGTTTACGTTGCGAGTTAGTGTCGATAAGTGGGCGAATGAGCAACATAGCTGCACCAGTTGTACCCATAAACGACGCCAAAATCCAACCAAGAGCAATAAATGCTGTGTTGATAATAGGTTTTGCTTTAATGTCACCGCTAAGGTGAATACCACCTGTAATAACAAACAAAGCAGTTAAAAGAACAATAAATGGGATGTAGTCGCCAAAAATTTGGTGTTCAAGTTGATGTACTAATCCACATTTAATAAGATAGAATGCTGTTGGAATACCTAACAAACAAGAAACAAGTAACTTGTTTCTGTTGTGTTCCCACCATTCTTCCGCTACGAGCGGACCAATTGCAATCATCAACAACATGATGATGAACGGAATAGAAGCCCAAAACGGAACTTGCATAACCGCTTCTGTTGCACTTAAAAGTAACATGATTTTTTTGTTTTAAATAGATTATAGTTTAAAGTTAAAAGTTTTTCTATCTTATAGCCAACGATTTTTATCCCACTATAATTAATCAAGTTTCAACACCGCAAGAAACGCCTTCTGAGGCACCTCAACATTACCAATCTGTTTCATACGCTTCTTACCCTTCTTCTGTTTCTCAAGCAACTTACGCTTACGCGAAATATCACCACCATAACATTTAGCGGTCACATCCTTGCGAACAGCCTTTACAGTCTCACGAGCAATGATTTTCGCACCGATAGCTGCCTGAATAGCAATATCAAACTGTTGACGAGGAATCAATTCTTGCAACTTCTCGCACATTCTGCGACCAAGCGTATAAGCATTGTCAAAATGAATCAACGACGACAAAGCATCCACCGACTCGCCATTCAACAAAATATCCAACTTCACCAATTTCGACGGACGGAAACCATTCATATGATAGTCAAACGAAGCATAACCCTTCGAAATCGACTTCAACTTATCATAAAAGTCAAACACAATCTCGCCCAACGGCATATCATAAATCAACTCAACACGATTGCCCGACACATACTCCTGTTTCACCAACTCGCCACGTTTGCCCAAACAAAGCGTCATAATCTGACCAATATAATCAGTCTTCGTAATCACCGATGCACGAATATAAGGCTCCTCAATATGATCAATTTCAGTAATTTCAGGCAAGCCCGAAGGATTATGCACCTCAAGACAAGCCCCCTTATTCGTAAACACCTTATACGAAACGTTAGGCACCGTAGTGATAACATTCATATCAAACTCACGATCAAGACGCTCCTGCACAATCTCCATATGCAACATACCCAAGAAACCACAACGGAAACCAAAGCCCAATGCAGCCGACGACTCAGGTTCAAACGTCAACGATGCATCATTCAATTGCAACTTCTCAAGCGACGCACGCAAGTCCTCAAAGTCTTCAGTCTCAATAGGGTA
>JAEIGA010020221.1_pt1 | contig 10149 bp, 9 predicted proteins | sample 9270691 | NCBI WGS metagenome assembly JAEIGA01 (sample SAMN17057246, study PRJNA624740) | gut metagenome | biome: biome; isolation source: fecal sample | host: Bos grunniens | place: China: Xizang | collected 2019
CAACGCTGCGTGAATTCCGGCTCCGTCGCCATCGTATATGATCGTAACGTTATCTGTAAACTTATGAATCAGCCTAATCTGCTCCACAGTCAGAGATGTCCCGCTTGAAGCTACAACATTCTGAATACCAAGCTGATGCATTGATAAGACATCGAGATATCCCTCAACAAGAATACACTTGTCCCTACGGGAGATCTCCCCTTTTGCGAAATATATTCCGTAAAGAGACTTGCTCTTCACATAGATTTCTGTTTCTGGCGAGTTGACGTACTTTGCTACCGACTTGTCGGTCCTGAGCGTTCTGCCTCCAAAAGCGATGACCCTTCCGCTGACGGAATGTATCGGGAACATCACCCTGTCATAAAAACGGTCGACAAGACGTCCGTCATCATACCTGATGCTCAGACCTGTCTCTATAAGGAATTCCTCCTTATATCCGGCAGCCCTCGCCGCTTCCGTAAATGCCTTTCTGCCGAGCGGTGCCCAGCCGAGGCCATATTTGCGGATAGTCTCATCTTCGAGACCTCTGCTGCGGAAATACTGATATGCAATAGCCTGACCTTCAGGCGTCTGCAGACTGTCCTGGAAAAACTGTCCCGCATATTCGGACACAAGCAGAAGGCTTTCGTTTCTCTGTCTATTAGCTATATCTTCGGCAGACTCTTCCTTTTCGACCACCTCGATATGATATTTCTTAGCCAGATATTTGAGTGCCTCGACATACGATAGGTTTTCATGTTCCATGACAAAACCGACAGCCGTACCCGACTTTCCGCATCCGAAGCATTTGTATATGCCCTTTGAAGGAGATACCGAGAATGACGGAGTCTTCTCATTGTGGAACGGACAGCATGCGATGTAGTTGGCACCTCGCTTCTTCAAAGTAACGAAGTCCCCCACAACATCGACAATCTGCGCCGTGTCCAGAATTCTATCTACGGTATCCTTTGGTATCATTTCCTACTGCTCGTCAACCTTTTCGTAGTCAACATCCTTAACCACCTGGTCAACCTCCTGAGACTGAGGTTCCTGACGCGGCTCAACACGCGAGATCTCATATTCGTCGATTGCCTTCTTCACCTTCCACGAAGACAGGAGTTCAGACACTCCATAAATCAGAAGGGCAATACCCGCAAAGAGGCTGATCGACGACTTTGTCCACTCGGGATTGAAAAGAAGGAAAATACCTGCGCCAGTCACAAGGAACGGCATCACGAAAGGCCAGAAGCCCAACTTCATCACCCTGCTGGCGCCAAAGAGGGCCAATATCTGGAAAAGGCCGAAGCCAAGAAGTGCAAATCCTATGAGGTAGATTATGAGATTGGCCACGAATCCGTTGAACATGAACAGAAGCGCAGCAATTACGAGATCTACCACAGCATTGAAGTTCATCAGACGTGAAGTATTGTCGTTTTTCTTCTTCAAACCCACAACCAGCGAAACTATGCCGGAAGCAAAGATCAGAGCCGCGATGATCTTCACCACGATGTTCATCGCCTGCTCGTTATACACAACCATAATGACTCCAATTGCGACAGCTACAAGCGCTCTCATAGGGCCGCTGAGTCTGTTAGAATATCCGAATGCAAACATATTAGTCCTTTTAATAAAGTCAATTTGCAAATTTAATAAAAATCAGCAATAATTTTATTAATTTCGCGACTTGATTTGATAGTGTATGAAAACGGATATTGAAATTGCCAGAAGCGTCAAGATGCGCAAGATTACCGATGTTGCCGAAAGCGTCGGTATCAACAAAGAAGACATTGAACAGTACGGTCATTACATGGCCAAAGTGCCTGCTACCCTTATCGATGAGAATAAGGTAAAGAACAGCAAGCTCATTCTCGTAACTGCAATCACAGCAACTAAGGCCGGAATCGGCAAGACCACTGTATCTGTGGGACTTGCACTCGGTCTCAACAAGATAGGAAAGAAGGCCATAGTGGCACTTCGCGAGCCATCTCTCGGTCCATGCTTCGGAATGAAGGGTGGTGCTGCCGGCGGCGGATATGCCCAGGTACTTCCGATGGAAAAGATCAACCTCCATTTTACCGGAGACTTCCATGCCATCACATCTGCACACAACATGATTTCTGCCCTTTTGGACAACTACATCTATCAGCATCAGGCTGAAGGTTTTGCCCTCAAGGAGATCGTTTGGAAAAGAGTTCTTGACGTGAACGACCGCTCACTCAGAAGCATCGTTACAGGTCTCGGACCACGCGCAAACGGTATCCCACAGGAGTCAGGATTCGACATCACTCCGGCATCGGAGATCATGGCGATCCTCTGTCTCTCAAAGGATCCGCTTGACATGAGAAGAAGAATCGACAACATCCTTCTCGGATATACATTCGACGACAAGCCATTCACAGTCAAGGAATTGGGCATTACTGGAGCAATCCTCACCCTGCTTCTCGACGCGATGAAGCCTAACCTTGTCCAGACAACAGAAGGAACAGCTGCCTTCATCCACGGAGGTCCTTTCGCAAACATCGCACATGGCTGTAACTCAATCATTGCGACCAAGACTGCGATGACATTCGGAGACTACGTCATTACTGAAGCCGGCTTCGGAGCTGACCTTGGTGCAGAGAAATTCTTCAACATCAAATGCCGCAAGAGCGGTCTCAAGCCAGACCTCACAGTGCTCGTAGCGACACTCAACGGTTTGAAGATGCATGGCGGCACAGAGCTCTCGAAGATCAAGGAGCCGGATGAAGAAGGTGTAAGAAGAGGATTCGCAAACCTCGACAAGCATATCAAGAACCTCAAGAGCTTCGGACAGACAGTCGTAGTATGCTTCAACAAGTATGCTTCCGACACTGATTCTGAAATCGCGATGGTTAAGGAGCACTGCAAGGAACTTGGCGTACCGTTCGCCCTCAACAATGCATTCGCAGAAGGCGGCGAAGGTGCTGTAGAGCTTGCTGATCTCGTAGTTGAGACTATCGACAAGAACCCTTCTGGCGACCTCCAGTTCACATACGACAACTGCCTGTGCATCAAGGGCAAGATCGAAAGTGTTGTAAAGAACATCTATGGAGCGGCAAGCGTAAACTTCTCATCTGTAGCATCAAGAAAGATTGCAGCTGCAGAAAAGATGGGTCTGTGCCACTTCCCTGTATGTATCGCAAAGACACAGTATTCGTTCTCTCAGAATCCTGACGCATACGGTGCACCGGAGGGATTCGATTTTGAAATCCAGGATATCGTAATCAATACAGGTTCAGAGATGATCGTAGCTATCGCAGGAAGCATCATCCGTATGCCGGGACTTCCACGCTACCCTCAGGCTCAGAGAATCGATATCGTTGACGGAGAAATCGAAGGACTCAGCTAATGAAAGGTCTGTTCGACAATCACAATCACAGCAACTTCTCCTTCGACGGAAAAAGGACAACCGTAGAAGCATCTGCCCGCTCAGCCTATTTCAAAGGACTGGGAGGGCTTTGCTTTACAGACCACTGCGACTTCTACGTCCCACCGATGAAAGCGGAATTTACGGACAAAGCTCCGGAATATTTCGACATCCCTGCCCAGCAGGCTGAAATCGACAGCGTCAGCGGCATGATAAGCCAAATCTGTGGTGCCGATAACTTCAAGATACTCAAAGGCATAGAAATCGGAATGCACGAAGACTGCAGGGACATGATCCGCAAGACAATGGAGGAGAATGAGTTCGACCAGGTCATAGCATCAGTCCACTATCTGGACCAGACAGACCCGTATTACGGAGGGTACTACGAAGGAAAGGACTGGAAGCACGCATATGGACTATATCTTGAGACCATATATCGTGAGATGACATGGCTGGGAGATTTCGACATAATGGGGCATTATGACTATATCGCCAGATATGCGCCATACCCCCAGGCAAGTATCCTGTACAAAGACTTCAGCGACATTTTCGACGAGATGTTCAGATATCTGATTCAGGAAGGCAAGGCTCTGGAAATCAACACAAAGAGCTATCAGGACTATAATGGACGCACACCGCAGCTTGACTCAGACATCCTGAACAGATATAAAGAGATGGGTGGAGAGATCATAAGCTTCGGATCAGACTCCCACGACAGGGAACGAGTAGGAAACAATTTCACATATTATGCAGACCTTCTGCATAAACACGGTTTCCGATGGAGCGCCCACTACGAAAAGCGACGTCTCGTACAGATTCCATTATAATAGAAAAGCCCGGATCAAATCCGGGCTTTTCCATTTATATATCCGTCAATTAGAACGGAAGGTCATCCTCTGAGAATGGAGCGTCCTCCACCTTTGGAAGCGGTGGATTAGAACCTATCGGAGCGGCATAACCACCAGCCGAAGCTGCATAGTCATATCCCGACTGCTGAGGAGAAGCCGGAGCCTCACCTACATATCCTGCGCCACCTGCCACAGCTCCCTTCTGATAGTCATAACCTGACTGAACCGGACCGGAATAACTTCCAGTCGCACCTGCAGGCTCGATTCTCCATGCTCTTACATCAGTGTACCAACGGCCGTTATACTCGCGGCTGCTGAGATTGAAAGAAACCTTCACCTTGTCACCAACCTGATATTTCTCAAGTTCCTTGACCTTCTCGTCACCCCACACATTCATGCAGACCTGTGACGGATAGTTTCCTTCCTGATATTCGAACACGAATTCCTGCTTAGACCATGTACCTCTTGCTGAGCTTCCGGTCTGTACGTTAAGCTTGCGGACAATCTTGCCCTCCAATTCCATTGCCATATCTAAAAATTAATTCTTTGGAACGAACTTACCGATCTCGTGTACCTTTACCTCGAAAATGAGAGTAGAGTTAGGAGCGATACCACGGTTGCCTCTTGAACCGTATGCGAGCTCAGCTGGGATGTAGAGAACAGCCTCACCGCCCTCACCGAGGTAAGAAAGACCCTCTGTCCAACCCCTGATCACGCGGTTAGCGATGAACTTTGTAGAATCGTTCTGATCGAATACTGTACCGTCAAGAAGCTGGCCCTTGTAAGTAACCATTACTGTGTCCTGTGACTGAACCTTGTAGTCATCACCAGCGCTGATAAGCTTGTACTGGAGACCGCTCTCAGTTGTCTCAACGCCTTCCTTCTTAGCATTAGCTGCAAGGAACTGCTCCTCCTTAACGAGGTTAACTGCTGCCTTGTAAGCCTGTCTCTTAGTAAGGTACTGATTGAAGAGCTGGTTGATCTTCTCAGGGCTAACCTTGAACTGATCGTTGAAGCCCTCTGCTCCTGGCATGCCCTCAGCTGCGAGGAAATCCTGCATACCCTTCTTAAGCTCAGCCATATTGAGTTCATCGAGAGTTGCCGCGAAATCGTTACCCTTGATCATTGAACCGAAGTTCACACCAAGAAGGTAGCTTACAGAATCAACCTCAGCGGCTGTAGGAAGCTCTACGTCAACCTTTGCCAACTCTCTTGAAGATGTACCGCATGACATCACTGCAGATGCCATAATAGCGGCTACGAAAAATTTAATTGCTTTCATTATTCAAAAAAATTATTTAGTTGTTCCTATATATAAACCGCAAATATAATGTATTTTTTCGAGACAGCGCACAAAAAACTTTTTAGATAAATTTTCGTTGCATTTCACGAAAAAATATTTAACTTAGTATGCTTAATTTTCTGTATTATGGGAATCGACACATCTGTACTGCATTCCAAACTCAAGGAGTTCTTCGGATTTGACTCATTCAAGTCTGACCAGGAGCGTATTGTAAGACACTTGATTGACGGAAACAACGCATTCGTATTGATGCCTACCGGAGGCGGCAAATCCCTTTGCTACCAGCTTCCGGCTCTGGTAATGGAAGGTACAGCCATTGTCATTTCCCCACTCATCGCACTGATGAAGAATCAGGTCGATGCAATACGCGGTTTTGTCTCACAGAATGACGGAATCGCACATTTCCTCAATTCCTCATTGAACAAGGCCCAGATCACGGAAGTACGCAATGACCTCCTGTCAGGAGTGACCAAATTGCTGTACGTCGCACCGGAATCCCTTACGAAAGCTGAGAACATCGCAATGCTCAAGGAGATAAAGATCTCATTCTACGCAATTGACGAAGCACACTGTATCTCAGAATGGGGACACGATTTCAGACCAGAATACAGAAGAATCAGAACCATAGTAGAGGAAATCGGAACCGCACCTATCATAGCCCTTACTGCAACCGCGACTCCAAAGGTACAGAGCGACATCATCAAGAATCTCGGCATGACAGATGCCACTGTATTCAAGTCATCATTCAACCGTCCGAACCTGTACTACGAAATCCGCGACAAGTCCGACCAGAAGAGGGATATAATCCGATACATAAAGCAGAATCCGGGCAAATCCGGTATCATATACTGTCTCAGCAGAAAGAAGGTAGAGGAGCTTGCCGAGCTTCTTAACATCAACGGTATCAAGGCATTGCCTTACCATGCCGGACTGGACGCAAAGACAAGAGCCGAGAATCAGGACAGTTTCCTCATGGAAGAGGTCAATGTAATCGTGGCTACCATAGCATTCGGAATGGGTATCGACAAGCCGGATGTGAGATTTGTCATACATTATGATATTCCGAAGAGTATCGAAGGATACTATCAGGAGACTGGCCGAGCAGGACGCGACGGTCAGGAGGGACAGTGCATAACATATTACAGCTACAAGGACATCCAGAAACTGGAGAAGTTCATGCAGGGCAAGCCTATCGCCGAACAGGAAATCGGCAAGCAGCTGCTCATGGAAACCGTAGCATATGCAGAGTCAAACTCATGCCGCAGAAAGTTGCTGCTCAATTATTTCGGAGAGGAATATCACATCGAGAACTGTGGAGCATGCGACAACTGTCTGCATCCTAAGAAGCAGTTTGACGGCAAGGAAGAGATGGCATTGACAATCGAACTGATCAACGCCCTTCCGGAGCATTTCAAGATCGAACATCTGGCAAACGTTCTTGCCGGAGCCAACAACTCTATAATCAAGTCATACAGACACGACAAGCTGGAATTCTTCGGAGCCGGAAAGGACCATTCAGTAAGATTCTGGCAGGCAGTGATCCACCAGGGACTTATTCTGCATCTGCTCAATAAGGACATCGAGTCATACGGTCTGATATCAGTTACAGAAAAGGGTATGGAGTTCGCGAAAAACCCTTACACCCTCATGCTTACAGAGGAACGCGAATTCGCTGAAGGCGAAGATGACGACGACGATGCACCAGCTGGCGCAGTACGTGGCGGTGGTGGAGGAGACGAACAGCTTCTCGCGATGCTCAAAGACCTGCGCAAGGATGTGGCAAGAAAGCTCAGGCTCCAGCCATGGGTAATCTTCGGTGACCCGTCACTCGAAGACATGTCGATCATGTATCCTGTGACGATTGACGAACTCAAGAACTGTCAGGGAGTCGGAGAAGGAAAGGCGAAGAAATTCGGAAAGGAATTCCTCAACCTCATCGCTAAATATGTGGAGGAGAACGATATCACCAGACCGGATGATTTCGTCATGAAGTCCATTGTCAACAAGTCTGTAAACAAGGTGTATATCATTCAGAGTGTGGACCGTAAGCTTCCGCTCGAAGACATCGCGGACACGAAGGGTATGGACATGGAAGAGCTCCTCAGCGAGATTGAAGCCATCGTATACTCAGGCACCAAACTGAACCTCAACTACTATATCGAGCAGACCCTTGATGACGATGTGGTAGATGAGATCTATGACTATTTCAAGGAAGAAGCGGAGTCAGATTCTCTTGCTGACGCAATGGAAGAGCTTGGCAGCGACTATGACGAGATCGAAGTACGTCTTGTCCGCATCAAGTTCCTCTGCGAGGTGGCGAACTAAAGTTCCAGCCACTTGATTTCTTTATCACGACCCCAATACGAAAGCTGACGTTTGGCGTAACGGCGAGAGTTGCGCTGTATCAGTTCTATTGCGCGGTCCAGAGTGGTGACCGGGCCATCTCCAGGAGTCGTCGGCGTCCAACCTTCCGTAGAAACCTTACCATCAAGATAATCAAACCAGTCGAATATCTCCTTATACCCTACTGTCTTCAAAGCAGCCAGGTCACGGTATTGTGTAAGTGAGCGCACTTCATCGACCAATCCCTCGTCGATCATCTGGAGTACCCTTCGGTCGATTCGCTCATACAGAACATCACGAGGCCTTATCAATCCTATCTTCTCAATCTTGAAATCACGTTTCTTGGTTGAGGAAGTCTTGAAAGATGAGAACGGCTTACCGGTCATGAGACAGACCTCAAGTGCGCGTACAACTCTCTGTCCATTAGCGATATCGATAGTAGCATAGCTTTCCGGATCGAGAGCCTTTAGTTCAAGGCGAAGAGCCTCTACCCCTTCCGTTTCCAGCCTGTCGGTAAGTTCCTTACGGAGCTGAAGGTCGGCCGATGGAAAATCATCAAGTCCATTGACAAGAGCATCAATATAGAAGCCCGAGCCACCAGCCATCACCAAGGTCTCATGCCCTTCATCGAACAGCCTGTTGATAAGCTCCAAAGCCTCAATCTCATATTTTCCGGCCGTATATAGCTCTGTAACGGTATGAGAATGAATAAAATAATGCTGCACAGCAGAAAGCTGCGCAGCAGAAGGCACGGCTGTGCCTATAGTCATTTCCTTATATATCTGACGTGAATCGCATGAAATCACAGGAGAGCCGTATCTGAGCGCAGTCTCGATGCTGTAGTCTGTCTTTCCTACAGCGGTCGGGCCCAGCAATATGATCAGCCTGCGATCCATACCATCAATGATGTACAATCAGAGAAAGACGAAGATTAGTCTTCGTCGTCATCGCCATAGATTTCCTCTGTATCGTCGTCCTTGTCGTCATCATCGACATCGTCGTCGAAATCATCGAAATCCTCATCATCCGGATCCTTCTTCTTATCGTCCGGAAGGTCCTCGAAAGCGACATAACCATTTTCGAACTCGATAGGATTCGGTCCCTTCGTCTCGACAAGCAACGGATAGATGACACCCTTGCGAGGCTCGGCATTGACAACATCCTCAAGAGTAACGATGACGCTCTTCACGTTTGTGGTGTCATAGAAATATACAAATCTGTCCTCACCCTTCTTGTGGCACTGTGCTACAGTCATGTCATCGATTGTGCCGCTGCCAAGATCAAATACACCATAGCGCGCAGAAACATCACCCTCCGCATCAAATGCCTTGAACAGAACAAGCTGGTCCTGAGGGAAATCCATATCCGCTCTCATCTGCTTGTGGAAAGAATAGAGAGTCGTACTGCCCTTCAGCTCATACACCCTCGCAAATCCCTTTATACCCGGGAGAGAAACTCTATATCTCAGTATCATAGTCAGTTAGAATTGAATCATAGTAAAAAACGGCTTCCAGCCCCCTGGAAGCGAATTCAAAGGTAATAATTTTTGTAAACTTTATTTCAGTTTATCTCAGAAAAATGTTAATTTTGAATCTCGGTATGGATACATCTCAAATCCAAGATTCGTATAAGAGCATCGCGTCGCCATCTGACGGACTCTTCAAGGACAATGGAAGCCGTTTCATTGCCCGCGCTTATCCCGTTGAGACAGAGGAAGAAGTAAAGGAAATCGTTGCAGCACTCAAAAAAGAGTACTACGACGCCCGTCATCATGTCTATGCATACCGCCTCGGTTACCTCGGTGACAAGTTCCGCGCGAATGATGACGGAGAGCCATCCGGATCTTCAGGAAGACCGGTTCTTGGACAGATAGATTCATGCGGTCTGAGCGACATCCTCGTAGTCGTGATCAGATATTTCGGAGGCATCAAGCTTGGTATTCCGGGCCTGATCCGCGCATACAAGACATCTACAGCCGACGCATTGGCCAATGCACAGATAATAGAAAAAATAGCATCCAGACACTTCCGCGTCCATTTCGGATACATGAGCATGAACGGAGTCATGAAGGTAATGAAGGACATGGGACTTGAGCAGAAGAACCAGAAATTCGACATGGAATGCAGCCTCGAGACTACCGTACGACTTTCACAGGTCGACAGTTTCATGGAAAGAATGGGAGATGTGGAAGGATGCAACATCGAAGAAATATAACCAACTAACATATGAGCAGGAAAAGTTTGATTTCAATCCGCGACTTCAGCAAGGAGGAGATCCTCCATGTGCTGGAG
>JAEIGA010020222.1_pt1 | contig 10149 bp, 11 predicted proteins | sample 9270691 | NCBI WGS metagenome assembly JAEIGA01 (sample SAMN17057246, study PRJNA624740) | gut metagenome | biome: biome; isolation source: fecal sample | host: Bos grunniens | place: China: Xizang | collected 2019
CCGAAGCCCAGGAAGATCACGTCAACACCGTACTTGTTAAGCAATGCGGTGTACTCTTCGCACTTTGCCTCTGCCTCTTCGGGCTTGCACAGCAGGTAGTGCAGTTCCTTGAAGGGAACAGCGTCAAAAATAGCGCGGCGCAGGAAGTTGCCGAAGCCAGCGGAGTGAGCGGGGTCAAGACCAATGTACTCGTCCTGATGGAAGCCGCGAACCTTGGTCCAGTCGATGTCTTCCTTTAAGAGGTATGCCAGAGTTTCGTTCTGAGAGGGAGCAGCAGCAAATACAACATTTGCCTCGCCCTTTTCAGCGATGACAGCGTTGATGCGCTTTGCGGCAGCCTTTGCAGCAGCAGCGCCCATAGAGTCACGGGTGTCGTGTACGGATACTGCCAGGTTCTTTACGGTTAAGTTTCTGATTTCCATTTTGAGTTCCTCCTGATATAAATTATTATTTTTTAATTAGTTCACAGAAAACGATTTCTACAATTTTTTCTCCAAAATTTCCGGTATTGGCAGAGCCGACGGAAACAGGGGAAAAAGGGCAGAAAACTTTAGGATAATTATACTACTTTTTTAGAAAAATGCAACTGTTTCCCGACACTTTTAGAGATGTTTTCAAAGTAAACGATTTCTAAAAGCACCAAAGAGCCTATTTTTTGTGCAAGGGTGCTACAGAGTCCCGAATCATAAGCTGCGGCGCAAGGCTCATAGTCAGTGCGGTCTGGTCTTTGTCGCTTTCAATGGCATCCAAAAGCATCCGCGCCGCAAGATGCCCCATCTCCTGAGCAGGAAAATGCACCGTGGTCAGGGCTGGCAGGTACGCACCGGCAATGGGGATGTTGTCAAAGCCTACAACAGACACATCCTCCGGCACTTTGATGCCCTTTTGCATCAATGCCTGGATCAAACCGATGGCAACCATATCATTGACACAAAGAATGGCAGTTGCCGGGCAGCCGTCTTTTACAAAATCCTCTGCGATCTGCCTGCCGATACCCAGCTCGTAATCACTGCCGCGACCTGCCTTGCTGATGGCACATTCATACACGAATCTGCGATCAAGGGCGATGCCGGATTGTGCCAAAGCATCGCAATAGCCTTTGAAAATCTCCGTTCTGGTGTAGCGCACCAGGGGCGTGGTGGCAAGGGCGATTTTGGTATGCCCCTGGGAGAGTAAATGCTCCATTGCCATATGGGCGCCGGCTCTTGGGTCATAGTGAATACCGGGGATCTCCACATCGGCAAGCATCTGGTCAAGGAGTACGAAACGCATACCCTTTTGCACATATTTATTCACCGTTTCCGAGGCGTCCTCTGCCACGGAAGACAAAATGACGCCCTTTACCTGACGGGAGTATAATTGCTCCAAAAACTGCTTTTCCTTTGCCGGGTCGTGACCGGTGTTGCAGAAGATCATCTGGTAATCTCCCAGCGCCTCGCTGACACCCAAAAGTGCCTGCAAATAGAAGGGATTTGAAAGGTTGGGAACGATGAGCGCAAGGTCTTTGCAGTTGTTCCGGCGAAGGCCCTGTGCCATAGGGTTGGGCGTGTATTCCAGCTTTTCCGCGGCTTCCCGTACCCGCTGACCAAGCTGAGGGCGGACAGGGTAGCCGGAATCTGCCAGCACACGGGAGGCAGTGGCGACGGAAACCCCGGCCAGCGCGGCAACATCTTTAATGGTGGCTTGCTTTCTCAAAGGAACATCACCTCTTTCGGTATTTTTCTTTATTTTATCACAGGATCGGGCACAAAAGCAACAATTTCAGTATTGCAAATTACTATGTAATTTGGTAAAATAAATTGATATAAAATAGCCGAGCTATAACCTGAGGAGGTGGGGGAAATGACAGCGCTTTCCAAAACACAGCAAAACACCGGCGTGTCCCGGAAATTCTATTATAAAGCCAAGCGGATCCTGGATATTTTCGGCGCATTGACCGGACTTTTCATTTTCGCCCTGCCGCTTTTGGTTTTGGCGCTGATCATTTACATAGACGATGCAGGCTCTGTGTTCTTTTTCCAGGACAGAGTGGGAAGAAACGGCAAGGTTTTCCGCCTGTGCAAGCTGCGCACCATGAAGAAGGATACTCCTGCCTATCTTTCTACGGAAGAATTGGAAAATCCCGGTCAGTATGTCACCAAGGTGGGAAGGATCCTGCGGAAGCTTTCCCTTGACGAAATCCCTCAGCTTTTCAATGTACTGAAAGGGGATATGAGCCTCATCGGACCCCGACCCCTGATCCCTCAGGAAAAGGAAATCCACGAAAAGCGAACAGAAGCAGGGGTCTATACCCTGCGTCCCGGCATTACCGGTCTTGCCCAGATCAACGGCCGGGATCATGTAAAATCAGAGGAAAAAGTGCGTCTGGATACGGAGTATTTACAGCGCTTTGGATTTATGACAGACCTTTCTGTTTTGCTGCGAACAATTCCCAAGGTCATCGATAGCGAGGGTATCCGTCTTGACGATTGGGAGCCGGAAAAGGGGGATTCAGAATGAAGAAAAAGCTTTGTATGATCGCCTCCTCCGGTGGACATTATGAGGAGCTTTCCCAGTTAAGACATCTGGAAGATACCTACGATCTTTTCTGGGTGACAGAAAAAACAGAATATCTGCAAAAGGCGGATTATTATCTGACCCCAACAGGCTCCAACGATTGGAAATTGATCTACAAGATATTCGACCTTGTGTTCCGCACCCTGAAATTCTGGCACAAAGAAAAGCCGGATGGGGTGGTGACCACCGGTGCGCTGATCGCCGTGCCTGTATGCCTGCTTGCCAAGCTGTGCAAAAAGAAGGTAATTTACATTGAAACCTTTGCCCGTGTTCACGATGCTGCCCGGGCAAGCAAATTTATGTATAAAATCGCAGACCTTTTCATTTACCAATGGGAATCGCTGAAGGATGTGTATCCCAAGGGCGTGTTTGGAGGGAGCATCTATTGATTTTTGTATGTATCGGATCCCGGGATTATCAGTTTAACCGTTTGCTGAAGGCGCTGGATGAACTGGTGCAGTCCGGTGAACTGAAAGATGAAATTTTTGCCCAGATCGGGCAATCCCAATATGTACCAAAGCATTATGCCTGGCAGCGGTATCTGGATGCAGATACCTTTCAGCAGTACTTAAGCAATGCACAGCTGATCATATCCCACGCAGGCGTGGGAACTCTGCTCAGCGCTTTGAAAATGGGAAAATCAGTGATCGCAGTGCCCCGGTATGCCAAGTTCGGGGAGCATATCGATGATCACCAGCACCAGATCGCCGATGTATTGTCCGGGGAAGGGTATTTGTACCAGGTCAAGGATATTGCCGATCTGGGAAGCACCATCACCCTTGCCAGGGAAAAGCCGCTTTCCAAAAAATATGACCGCCCGTCATATATTGGTACACTGATTAAGGAGTTTATCGGAGAATGAATATTCTGATTGTCAGGACAACGCCCTTTGCCCCGGAGGGGATCACCGGTGTGATCCTGAATTTATACCGGTCGATGGACAAGAAAGATATGCAGATCGATGTCGTTGCCCCCGGTCGGGCAGGGAAGGTATATCGGGATATTTTTGCCCAAAATGGAGGTAAAATTTACCGCATTGACCGCTCCCTTTCCCATCCTTTTCGGTATATCCGGGCGCTGAAAAAGCGCATCGAACAGGGCAGTTACGATATTGTCCATATCCACGGCAACAGCCGCACAATGGCGCTGGAGCTGCTGGCTGCAAAGCTTGCCGGCTGTAAGGTGCGCATTGCCCACGGGCATAATTCTGATTGCACATATAAATTCTTGCATCGGCTGATGACGCCGCTGTTTTTCCGCCTTTGCACCCATGGCGTTGCCTGTGGTGAACAGGCAGGAAAATTCCTGTTCGGTAAGCGCCCCTTCACAGTGATCCCCAACGGCATCCATACAAGCGTGTATGGGTTTGACTCCGGAAAGCGCCGTGCTCTGCGGGCAGAATTGGGACTGGAAAATCAGACGGTTTTCTGTACAGTGGGCAGATTGGCGCCGGTGAAAAACCACAGCTTTCTGCTTTCTGCTTTTGAAAAAGCTGCAGAAAAAAGAGAGGATATCCACCTGCTTTGCATTGGCGACGGTGAACTCCGTGAGCAGCTGCAGACCCAGGCAAAAAACCTGCCTGTTACCTTTGTGGGTCTGACAGACAGGGTGGAGGAGTACCTGGGTGCTTCCGATGGGTTTTTGCTGCCGTCTTTGTATGAGGGATTCCCCCTGACGGCAATGGAAGCGCAGGCAAACGGTCTTGTATGCTACCTTGCCGATACCATTACAAAGGATGTAAATGTAACCGGCAATATTCAGTATCTGCCTTTGGAGGAGAGTGCCTGGACAGAGGCGCTGCTTGCCTGCAGCCAGATGCCTGACCGCAGCCGTCTTAGCCTGGAAGCTAAGGAGAAAATGCTTGCACAAGGCTATGATAATACAAAAATTGCCGAAAACTTAAAAAAATACTATAAAAACGCAATGGAGGGTGCATAATTGAACACAGAAGCTTTATTATTTACCCTTTTGCGTGTTGCTTTGGGAACGCAGGAAGAAGCTGCCGTTTCCAAAGAGGAGATTACCCCGGAGGTTTTGGAGCAGGTGTATGCCCTGGCGAAAAAGCACGACCTTGCGCACCTGGCAGGTCAGGCACTTGCCAAACTTGGCCTTTTGGGCAAAGACGAAATTTCCGATAAATTCCGCAAGCATACGATGGTGGCGGTGCGCCGGTATATGCTGCTGCAAAATGCGCTTTTGCAGCTGTGTGCAGCCTTTGAAAAGGCGCAGACACCCTTTATTCCCCTGAAGGGCTCCGTGCTTCGGGATGTGTATCCTGAAAGCTGGATGCGTACCAGCGGTGACATTGATTTTTTTGTCCACGAAGAAGATTTACAAACCCTTCACACCTTGCTCACAGAAACGCTCCAATATAAACATAACGGCCAGTGGGGCACAGAAATTACCTACATAAGCCCCACCGGTGTGCATTTTGAACTCCATTACGGTATTTTGGAGGAATGTGAAAATCCGGATACCGAAGGGGTGCTGAAAACCGTTTGGGATGTGGTTACACCGGCTCCCGGCTGCAAGTTCCAAATGGTAATGCCCGATGCTTTCTTATATTTTCACCATATGGCACATATGGGCAAGCACTTTATGGAAGGTGGCTGCGGAATCCGTCCGGTGATGGATATTTGGGTACTGCAAAGCCGGATGCCCCATGACCGGGAGCAGCGCAATGCCCTTTTGGAAACGGGCGGCTTGCTTGGGTTTGCCCGGGAGATGGAAAACCTGTCAAGCACCTGGTTTTTACAAGCTGCGGCGGACGCAAATACCCGGCAGCTGGAGCGCTATCTTTTAGATGGCGGCGTGTATGGCACAGTGGAAAACAAGGTAAAAGTGCAACAGGGAAAGCAGGGCGGAAAGTTCCAATATATCCTTTCCCGTATCTTTGTTCCTTACAGCACGATGAAGAATATTTATCCTGTACTGCAAAGGCATAAATGGCTGCTTCCGGTTATGGAAGTGTGGCGGTGGCTACGGGCAGCCTTTACCGGGAATATTTCCACCCGGGAGATGCAAACAAGTATGCAGGAGGATGCAGGCGTATCTATGGAAACCATGCTGGAGCGCCTGGGATTGAAATAACAAGGAGACACTATGATCGAAGTCAAGCACCTGACCAAGCGGTATGGTGACCGCCTGGCAGTAACCGATTTGTCATTCACCATTCCCAAGGGACAGATCTTCGGTTTTTTGGGACCCAACGGTGCAGGCAAATCCACCACAATGAATATCATCACCGGCTGTCTTGCGCCTACATCAGGGGAGGTAAGCATTGGTGGCTATGATATTCTCTCCCAGCCGCAAGCTGCAAAAAAGCTGATTGGCTATCTGCCGGAGCAGCCGCCGCTGTATCTTGACCGGACACCCCGGGAGTACCTGACCTTTGTGGCAGGGGCAAAGGGGGTAGCTTCCAAAAAAATCAAGGATGAAGTGCAGCGCGTGATGCAGCAGACCAATATTCTGGATGTGGCGGACCGGCTGATCCAAAACCTTTCCAAGGGCTATAAGCAACGGGTGGGCATCGCCCAGGCGCTTTTGGGCGAGCCGGAGATTATTATTCTTGACGAGCCTACCGTTGGTCTTGACCCCCGGCAGATGATCGAGATCCGGGAACTGATCAAAAATTTGGGAAAGACCCATACGGTCATTCTCTCCAGCCATATTCTTTCTGAGGTGCAGGCAGTTTGCCAACAGGTGATGATCATCAACAAGGGCAAGCTGATGGCCTTTGAAAGCACAGAAAATCTGGAAAAGCGGTTTGCCGGTACAACAGCGGTGGAGCTGGTGGCTGAGGCTACGGAAACGGAGATCCGGAATATTTTAAGCCCGGTGCAGGGAATTGCCAAAATCGAAGTTCGGCAGCAGCCGGATAATACCCGTCGGGTGTATCTGGAGTTAAATAAAGCTGCGGACAATGCCCTGTGCAGAGAGATTTTCTTTGCCTTCAGCCGGGCAGGTAAGGCAATTTTACAAATGACAACCACCAAGGCAAGCCTGGAGGATATCTTCCTTGAGCTTACCGGAAAGACAGGCAAAAAAGGAGGAAAACGGTGATGAAAGCAGTATTTAAGCACGAATTTTCCTCCTATTTCACCAGCCTTACCGGATATCTGTTCACCGGTATCATCCTTTTGTTTACCGGTATTTTCACCTGGGTGTATAACCTTTCCAGCAAGCTTGCCAATTTTGAATATGCATTAAGCGGAATGAGTATGGTGCTTTTGTTTTGCGTGCCGATTTTGACCATGCGTGTGCTGGCAGAGGAGCGGAAGCAAAAAACAGACCAGCTTTTGTATGCGCTGCCCCTTTCTATGACCAAAATCATTTTGGGCAAGTACCTGGCAATGGTGGCGCTGCTGCTGATTCCCACCGGGATTATCGGATTATATCCCCTGATTTTAGCCGGCTACGGTGCGGTGTATCTGCCGGCATCCTATGGCGCGCTGCTGGCTTTTTTCCTGCTTGCCTGTGCACTGCTGGCAATTGGAATGTTCCTGTCTTCTTTGGCAGGCAATCCCGTTATTTCTGCTGTGCTGTGCTTTGGCACAATGCTGTTTTTGTACCTGATGAGCAACCTGGCTGACTTTGTTTCCGGCAGTGCAGGCGGCTCCCTGGCAGCCTTTGCAGTGCTGGGCTTATTGCTGGGGGTGCTGGTATGGCGGATGACAAAAAAGCTTTTGCCTGCCCTGATTACCGGCGCAGTTTTGGAGACAGGACTCCTGACGGTATTTATCCTTAAGGAATCTGCTTTTGAAGGCTTGTTCCCGGAGCTGATGCGGTCACTTTCTCCCTTTGAACGGTATCTTGCCTTTGTAAACGGAATATTTGATGTGACCGGTGTGGTATTCTACCTGACAGTTTGTGTACTGTTTGTGATCTTCACCGTGCAGGTGATGGAGAAGAGGAGGTGGAGTGAATGAAACCTTCTAAACTGTTTCAAAAGGGCAGCCGCAGCGCCCTGATCATTCTGCTGTCCCTTGCTTGTGCCATTGCTTTGAATCTGGCAGTGGGTGCGCTGCCGGCATCCAAAACAAAGTTTGATGCCACATCCATGCAGATGTTTGATTTTTCCCAGCAGACGCAGGATGTTTTATCAAACCTGGATACGGAGGTAGAGGTCTACTGGATCGCAAAAACCGGTACGGAGGACACCTATATCCAAACACTGCTGGAGCGTTACAGTGAAAAATCCGATAAACTGCAGGTGATCAAAAAAGATCCCAATGCAGACCCCATTTTCATAAAGAAGTATTATGCAGAGGATGTGGCGGATAACAGCCTTGTGGTCATCAGCGGTGACCGGTATCAGTGTGTGCCTTACAGCGAGATTTTCGTTGAGGATATTATGGTATATCTGACCACCGGTGAGCAGAAGCTCACCTTTGAAGGGGAAGCTGCCCTGACCGGCGCGATCTTGTATGTTACCAATCCGGATATACCCAGAATTTATAACCTGACCGGTCACGGTGAGCAGGTACTGACAGACGCGGTTTCCGGTAGTATCAAGCGCCAGGGAATGGAGCTTGTGGACCTGAATTTGAATACCGCCAGCGGTATTCCTGAGGATGCCGACGGCATTTTGCTCCACGGACCGCAACGGGATATTTCCGAAAAGGAAAGAGAGCAGCTTTCTGCTTATCTGAAAGAAGGCGGCAGACTTCTGTGCATTTTGGGCGACCCTTCTGTGGGCGCTGAGCACGCCAATTTAGACAGCCTGCTGGCAGAATATGCGATCATACCGGTAGCCGGTATGGTAGGCGATGCAGAAAGTAACCACGCAGCGCAAGGCAGTCCTGCACTTTTGCTGCCGGATATGGCTGCCCACGCAATTACCAATCCTTTGAAGGATGCACGGCTGCAGGTGGTCGTTCCCTATGCAAAAAGCCTTAAAATCGATCCGGTGCGTCCGGAGACCTTGCGCGTAACAGAGCTGTTGCTGACATCCAAGGAATCCTTTGCCAAGCAGGGAACCAACGCGGCTGCGAAAAAGGAAGATGGGGATCTAGAAGGTCCATTTGCCGTGGCGGCAGCGGCGCAGGAGGAAAGTTCCGGCGCCCGGGTGGTATGCATCGGTGCTATGTACTTTTTGAATGAAGATATGAATACAATGGTATCCGGTGGCAATCAGGATTTGTTCATCAATGCTTTGAGCTGGATGTGTGAATTTGAAGACGGTATTTCCATCCACGCCAAGAGTTTGGATTATGAGAAGCTGAATATGGATAACACCACAGCGGACTTGTGGGTGATCCTGTTATTGATGATTCCTGTGGGCTGTGTTGCCGTTGGCACAGTGTGTTTTGTCCAGCGTAAACGCAAATAATAGGAGGGATTGTTATGAAAAAGAAGATCAATGTATGGGACTATGCCGGTAAAATTATGGAGGAAATGGAAAAGGGTATCCTCCTGACCACCGCCCGTGGCGAGGAAGTCAATTCTATGACCATCGGCTGGGGTACCATTGGTATTGAGTGGTTAAAGCCGCTGTTTACCGTATATGTACGGGAAAGCCGTTATACCAAGTCCATCCTGGAGGAAACCGGCGAATTTACCATCAATGTTCCCCTTGATGGCTGCGATAAAAAAATCCTGTCTGTCTGCGGCACCAAGTCCGGCAGAGATATGGATAAGATCAAGGAATTGGGCCTGACGCTGGAAGCACCGGAGGTCATTTCTGTTCCGGCAATTAAAGAGCTGCCCCTGACCTTGGAGTGCAAAGTCATTTATAAGCAGGATCAGGACCCTGATGCTATCAACGAGGAAAACACCAAGCGGTTCTATCCCAGAAATGAACAGTTCCCCCAAGGCGATTACCACACTGTCTACTACGGCCAGATCGTAGCAGCCTACATTGTAGAATAAGACAAAGGGCGCGTTGCATTTGCAATGCGCCCTTGTTCAGTAGGGGCGATTCACTCTTCGCCCATTAACCTTGACACAGCAATACTGGCTTTGTATAATTGCGCTATCATACAGTAAAGGAGAAAATAATATGTTTGATAATATTGGCAGAAAAATCAAGAATTTAGCATTTGTATTTTGCATCATTGGAATTGTTTTCAGTATGGTGGCAGGCGTGTCATTATTCGCAGAAGAAGAGGGATTGCGTGGTGCTATTTATATCCTTGCAGGTATCACAATATCCTGGATCGGAAATTTTCTGCTTTATGGATTCGGTGAATTGATTGAAAATACATCCCGTATCAGATATTTGCTGGAAAAGCAGGATCAAAGGGAAAGCCGGAAAAACTGGGATATCGACTAAGTGCCATACATAACAAAGATAAGATGCCGGCAGGAGGGTTTCCTCCTGCCGGCATTTTCATTAGTCGAACATTGCCAGGATCTGGGCCTTGGAACGGGCACCGCTGACTTGCTTTAAGATCTGTCCCTTGTCCATTACCATTAAGGTGGGGATGGTCATAATTCCGTAACGGGCGGCAAGCTCCTGCTCTTCGTCCACATTGATTTTGCAGACTTTAATGTCCTCCCGTTCCTGGGCGATTTCCTCTACAATGGGAAGCACCATACGGCAAGGACCGCACCAGCTTGCCCAGAAATCTACAAGCACGGGTCTGTCGGAAC